>Ga0315279_10002736_pt1 | contig 25834 bp, 21 predicted proteins | sample YL17G06_20_MG_FD_203694 | JGI IMG/M metagenome (GOLD analysis project Ga0315279, IMG submission 203694) | Sediment microbial communities from Yellowstone Lake, YNP, Wyoming, USA - YL17G06_20 | ecosystem: Environmental > Aquatic > Freshwater > Lake > Sediment | place: USA: Wyoming | collected...
CTTGAATAGGTTAATCTCATCGCATATACCCAGGGCAAAGAGCCCTGGGCTGGTGATCCGCCGGCCCTTCAGGCCGGCTTTGGGAAAAATCCAGCGCAAGATGAAATCCTATATTGGGCTATCTCTCCTATAGCAAGCCCGAACGCCGAAAGCGCGACCATTCATCAGCCCTGAGCACTCACCCCGGGTTGACCCTGCATCCATCATCCCAATCAAGCCCTGCTATAGAAAAAGATACTGATTGCAAACCACATTGTCAAGAAAACAACCTCTCCCCGCTGAAATGAGATATTTGGGAACGACCGCCGCCCTTTCAGGGCTTGAATGGATTAATCTCATCGCATAATCCCAGGGCAAGGAGCCCTGGGCTGGTGATCCGCCGGCCCTTCAGGCCGGCTGCGGGAGATATATTATGCCTCAAAATTTTCGAAATGCAAATGCTGTTTTTCGCTATATCATCCCCGAGCGCTGAAGGCGCGGCCATTCATCAATCAGGGAGATTCGTTTCAGGCTGATCATAGGTCGGCTATATAAAATTAGCTATATCCCTGAATTGCCGACATGTGAATGCTGCGTTGTCTGCGGTTTGCAGCCCGAGCGCTGAAGGCGCGGCCATTCATCAGCCCGGGGCACTCGCCCCGGGTTGACCCAATATCCGCCATCCCAATCAAGCCCTGCAAGGGCGCAGGCTATATTATCATTACCAAGCAGTTCAAAGACAACAAGCCGCTCACCACCGCGGCCATTACCCTTGACGGCCGAAAGGCGCTGGCCCGCTATCTCGATGAAATGCAGACGATCATTTCGGCATTGAAACCGGCAAACTCAGCAGGCTGACAGGAGACCCCCATGGCTATTCTGGACCTCAAAGGGATCCGCAAGGAGTACCGCAAAGGCGAGAAGACGGTCGAAGCACTTTGCGGGGTCGATCTTTCCATTGAAAAAGGTGAATTCCTTTCGATCGTCGGCCCTTCGGGCAGCGGCAAAACCACACTCCTTAACATCATCGGATGCCTTGATACGCCATCGACCGGCAGTGTGGTCTACAACGGCCGCGAACTCGGCCGGATGTCGGAAAAGGGGCTTTCCGCCTACCGCAAGGACAATATCGCGTTCATCTTCCAGTCGTATAACCTGATTCCGGTGTTGACGGTTCAGGAGAACGTCGAGTTGCCCCTTGTCATCGAACGAAAGTCGTCCCGTACGGAGATGCGCGCCAAAGCGGAGAACGTGATCGCCGCGGTGGGCCTGTCCGGCATGGCCGACCGTCTTCCCCGCGAACTGTCGGGCGGCCAGGAGCAGCGCGTGGCCATCGCGCGCGCATTGGTCAAGAACCCGATCGTGGTGCTGGCCGACGAACCCACGGCAAACCTCGACAGCCATACCGCCGAAGATATCATCGCGCTCATGGAGGCCATGAATCGGGACCGTCATACGACCTTCATTTTCTCCACCCACGACAAGCGCATGGAAAGCCATGCGCGCCGGGTGATCGTGCTCAGGGACGGCGCCGTTGCATCGGATGAGAGGAAATAGCCATGGGAATGCTTTTCAAAATCGCATTGCGCAATATTTTGAGGCACAAACGCCGCACGATCACCTCCGCGATCACCATCGCCGTGGGCATCATGTTCTTTCTGTTCATGGATTCGGTCATGTCCGGACTCGACCGCGGCGGCATTGACAATATGATCGAACTATCCGCCTCGGCGGTCAAGGCGCAAACACGGGCGTATGAGAATGAAAAAGAGGCGTTCCCGCTGAAATACGGAATCGGGAATCTGGCCGGACTTCGCGCGCTCCTGGCCAACGATCCCCGGGTGATCGGGACCACGCCGCGCACGCAGTTCCTGGGCCAGCTCTCCAATGACCGGCAGACTGTGCCGGTGGTTGGCACGGTGGTTGATCCCTCTTCCGATACGACCGTTTTCGGCCCCAAACGGTTTCTGATCGGCAACTGGCTTTCGGGGGATACCCGCGAGATAATCCTCGGCAAAAGGCTGGCCCAGGACATGGGGGTCGGCGTAGGCGGCTACATCACCCTTTATGCATTGACGAAATACGATAGCCGCAACGCCGATGAGTTCAGCGTTGCGGGCGTGCTCAACACCTCCGATCCGGGGATCAACCAGAGCACGGTCATCCTGTCGTATGCGGCGGCGAATGATTTTCTGGACCTCGAAGGACTTGTGACCGAAGCCGATATCGCGATCAAACGCCGCGTCAATCTGCGTGACATGGCCGCCGACGCCGCTGATGTCAAACGGAAAATCGCCTCTATATTCCCGGACCTCGCACCCGCGACCTTCATGGACATCGGCGCATCGTTTCTGGAGATCGCGAAAAGCAAGCGCGCATTCGGCGTGATCTTCCTGCTTCTGCTGCTTTTAATCGCCGGGGTCGGGATATTCAACACCGTTTTAATGAGCATATACGAGCGCATCCGCGAAGTGGGCGTTCTGCGCGCCCACGGCATGGCGCCCGCGCAGGTCACGCTCATGTTCGTTCTGGAAGGCTTTATCACCGGTCTTGCGGGATCGGCGCTCGGGGTGCTTCTGGGATCATGCGCCACATGGGCGCTCGTGGTGTACGGCTATCCGATTGACAAGATGACGGGAAACGGCGACATGACGGCCGGCATGCCGTTCTGGGGCACGGTGTACGGAGAATGGAACGTGCCGGCGATAATCGCCATGTTCATCTTCGGCACGCTGGTGGCGACGATCGCGGGACTGATTCCGGCTCGCAAGGCGGGGAGCATGCAGGTGACCGATGCTCTCCGATTTGCATAATAGCGCGCGATAAGGAGCATCATGTACTACCTGATACTCATGGCATTCCGCAATATCCGGCGCAATACGCGACGGTCGCTTCTGGCAACTGTTTCCGTGGCGCTGGCGGTTGCGTTTATCGTCTGCATGCAGGGGATGATCGGCGGGTCTCTCGGTTCGGTGGTGAAAAATTACACCAAAAACGATACCGGGCATATTCGCATCACCACGAAGGCATTCCAGGAAAAATACCGGTTCATGCCGGTCACGGAGAACATCGTCGATTCGCGTTCGATCATTGCGGCCCTGCGGAATGATCCTGAGATCGCAGCACAAATGACGACAATCACGGAGCGGATCTCCTTTGGCGTGCTTCTGAGCAACGCCGGCAGCAACAAGACCGCGCTTGCTCTTGCCGGCGATCCGGCGGTGGAGGAAAACCTGCTGATGCTCAATCGCGCGATCATGCCCGGCGGACGCTACATCCGCAATGAACGCGAAACGATCATCGGCGCGCGCATCGCCCAGGCCCTGGGCTACCATCTCGGCGACACGATGAAGGTGATGGCCCAGGGAAGCGACTACGCGCTTCACATGAGAAAATTCGTCATTGTCGGCATTTTCAAGACCGGTCTTAAAATGCTGGATGACGCGGTGTTTCAGATCCCCCTGGCCGACGCCCGGCTGTTGCTCCGCGCCGGCGAATCGTCCCAGCAGATCATCATCATGCTCGATGACTACAAACGCGCGGAACGCATTGCGGCGCGCATCGATGCGCGGCTGGCAAACAAAGATCTGGCGGTCATGCCCTGGTCGCGCATCGGCGATTATGGGAGAATCATCACATTCGCGAACTCGGTGTATTCCATAATTTACCTTGCCGTGGCCCTGCTGGGCGCGTTTATTATCGGCAATATCATGATGATGGTCGTGCTGGAGCGCCGCCGCGAAATCGGCGTACTCAAATCCATGGGCTTTGGTCGAGGGGAGGTCCTGTCGCTTTTTATCTTCGAAGGCATGTCGCTGGGATTGATCGGCAGCATTTTCGGGGCGATCCTCGGAGCGACCGTTTCCATGGTGTTTCATTTCCACGGGATCGATTTCACCAAGGCGCTCAGCTCCGTCAGCATGCCCATGGACAATACGGTATATTTCACGATCAGCGCGGCCGGGCTTGCGCAGGCGGCTATCATCGGGATCATGGTATCGGCGCTGGTTTCAATAGTGCCGTCGTGGCAGGCGGCCCGCATGAACCCGGTTCAGGCGATCAAGAGCGTATAGCCGGCTTCGTGGGATAAAATCGCTGCGCATTTCGGAAAGGGACAATCGATGAAGCGCAATTGTATCTGCATCGCAATGGCGGCGCTGGGGGTCCGCGCATTCGGCCTGACGGGAGAGGAGATCCTCGCGAAAATGGACCTCAACCGCGATCATGCCACCATTTCCGCCCGAGCAACCATGACCATCCACATCGGCAATGAAGTCCGCACGAAAAGCATGGTGATCAAGGGCATGACCAAAGGAAACAAGTCAATCGTCGAGTTCACCAACCCCGAGGACCGGGGCGCCAAATACCTGATGCTCGACAACAACCTGTGGATTTATTTTCCCGATGAGCAGGATGTCGTCAAGATATCCGGCCATATGCTCAAGGAAGGCATGATGGGCAGCGACGTCTCCTACGAGGACGCGCTTGAGACGGACAAACTTTCCGCGAAATACGCGATCAGCCTGGCCGCTGACGACACGGTCAACGGCAATCCTTGCCATGTCATCAATCTTACTGCCACGGTCAGGGACGTGCCGTATTACCGCCGCACAATGTGGGTCGGCAAGCAGGATTTTATCGCATGGAAGGAAGAGATGTACGCCAGGAGCGGCAAGCTGCTTAAAGTGTCCCGGGTCCTTGCCGCCCGGAAAATCGGCGCGCGTCAGGTTCCCATGAAGTCGGAAATGGAAAACAAGCTCCGCGCAGACAGCAAAACGACCTTTGAGATGACTGATCTGATTTTTGACGCACCCATGGATGAAGAGCTGTTTACGATACGGTATTTGAGACGATAGAGGTTTGTTGCCGCACCGCATGGGTCACGCATATTTTTCGACATCTGATGAATGCATGGGAAATAATGGAAAATATCATCGAAACCAGAGAACTAACCAAAAAATTCGGCGCATTCACCGCGGTGGACACGCTTTCACTCAATGTCAAAAAAGGGGAGATATACGGATTTTTAGGATTAAATGGTGCCGGAAAAACGACCACCATCCGGATGCTTTTAGGAATGGTCCGTCCGACATCCGGCGCCTGTTTTCTTAACGGCAGGCCTGTGCGCGCAGGTGGACGGGAGTTATGGAACAGCATCGGTTACCTTGTGGAAATCCCTTATTCCTATCCGGACTTAACGGTATGGGAAAATCTCGAAATCTCGCGCAGGCTGCGCCTGTTTTCGGACCCCAAACTGGTCGGCGCCGCGATCGAAAAACTCCGGCTGGGCCCGTATCGTGATAGAAAGGCGAAACACCTTTCTCTCGGCAATGCGCAGCGACTGGGGCTTGCGAAGGCCATTATGCATGCTCCCGACATCCTGATCCTTGACGAACCGGCGAATGGCCTGGATCCCGCCGGCATCGTGGAAATCCGGGAACTGCTTTCCTCCCTTGCGCATGGGCGCGGCGTCACGGTTTTTATTTCCAGCCATATCCTGGACGAAGTAGCGAAGTTCGCGACCCGCATCGGCATCATCCACGAGGGGAAACGGATCCGGGAACTGGATATCGGGCAGTTGGAAAAGCACCGGCATCGGCGCCTATTAGTTGACACCCGAGATAACGGAAACGCTGAAGCCGTCCTTGCCGGGCGCGGCATCGCAGCGTCGGTCGGCGAAAAGGGCAGACTTGAAATCACCGACCCACGCGCCCTTGAAAATCCGGAAAATATCAATGCAGCGCTTGTCCATGCGGGATATCCGCCGACCTTGCTGAAGGTCGAAGAGGAAGATCTTGAAAGCTACTTCTTGCGTACCATCGGCGGGAATTGAGGCATCTATGAACGGAATATCAGCGGCCCTGTGGGCGGAAAGCCTTAAAATGCGGAAATCGAAGATGTTCGTGATGACACTGCTCGCTTTTGCATTCATTGCCATGATGATGGGATCGCTCATGTATGTCGCTCGACATCCGGAAATCGCCGGACGGTCCGCGGCAGTCAGCGCCAAATTGCCTATATTGGGAAATGCCGACTGGTCATCCTTTCTCAGCCTGTTGATTCAGTCGATCCTGGCAATGGGCGCGATAGGGTTCGGCATGGTCACCAGCTGGGTTTTCGGCCGGGAGTATTCCGACCGCACCGCTAAAGATCTCCTGGCATTGCCGGTTTCCCGCACGTCAATCGTGATCTCCAAATTCATCATCATAGCCGTCTGGTGCATCCTGCTTTCGCTGATGCTCTTTATCATCGGCATGCTCATGGGATTGGCAATTCATATTCCCGGCTGGCCGGCGGCCCATGCATGGCATGCGTTTTTAAAATTTGCCGGCAGTTCTGTGCTGACGCTGCTGCTGTGCACTCCCGTGGCGTTCATTGCAAGCGCAAGCCGCGGATATTTACTTCCCGTAGGATTTGCCATTCTCACTCTGATCATGACCAATTTCGTCGCCATGGGCGTCCCGAATATGGCGCCGTATTTCCCATGGGCGGTTCCTGCGCTGTATAGCGGGATTGCGGGGCGCGAGGCATTGCCGCACGCCGGTGCAATCAGTTATTTCATTCTGGCGGCAACGTGCGTCATCGGTTTATCAGGAACTGTGGCATGGTGGCGTTTTGCGGATCAAACATGACCGTCCACTCTCGGCAGAGGAGAAGCAGAATACCATGATGCGCAGGCGTGTGTTGCCGGGCTTGATCGGAGCGCTTGTGCTCGCAGCGGCCGCTTCGGCCGACGAACAACCTCAGCGAGGGCTGGAATTTTCCGGCTCCATGTACGCCGATCTTGCCGGGTATCACTACCTGCGCGGAAGCAAGAAGGACTCCGCCGCCTTCGCGGGCACGGCGGTACTCGCCACGATATTCCGTAACGTCAATCGTGCACATGCCAAAGTCGAAGGCGATTTTGAACTGACCCTCCCCTATGGCGCTGCCGCCGACTCCGCCGGGCTGGCGGCATCCCGGTCCTATGAGCTCATGAGCGCGGGAACGTCGCCGCTGCTATTGGACATTCGCAAGCTTTTCCTGGAATTCTATCTTCCGTTCGCCGATGTTGCGTTGGGGCGCCAGATTATAAATTTCGGCGAAGGGCAGGTCTTCTCCCCCATTGATGCATTCTCATCCGTGCAGATCACCGATATCAACCTCCGACGGAATGGGAGTGATGTCGCGAATGTGCAGATCCCCTTCGGCACGCTGGCAGGCGTCGACTGCATCGTGGAAGCGCCGTTCGACAGCAATGAGCACTCATCCGCCGCGAAGTTCTTTGCCACGATCGCCGACTGGGACCTCAACCTCGTAGGGGTATACCGGCACAAGAGCGGCGAAGTCCTCGTGGGGACCGCATTCAAGGGCGATGCGGTTGTGGGGCTCTATGGCGAACTGGTCGGGCATTTCATTCATGGCATTGACAATCAGTATACCGAATGCATGCTGGGGTCCGATTACTCGATTCGCAATACCTGGTTCTTCAATGTCGAGTATTATTATAAGGACCATCCTGCGAATCAGCAATCCATATGGGGACGAAACAATGCATACGCATCAGTCCAGTTTGCACCGAATGAATTGATGCGTTTTTCGGTCATCGGTATCGGCAGATTCGAAGACCATCGGGCAATCGGCATGATGAGCTGGTATTACAGTCTGCTCCAGAACGCAGGGCTTACCGTGTATGTCCGCGGGCTTAATACCCTGGAGAGTATCGGGGCCCTGGATTTGGAGTATGCGATGAGGGTTGAGGTATTGTATTGAGCTGCCTTTGGATTGCTATTGATTTTCCACAAAAGCCAGTCGCTATAATTCCTTTAGTTATCATAGGACGCAGGGGCCTTCTGCCCCTGCACCCCGACCAAGGGATGTTCTGCAGCGAACACCCCTTGGAACCCCGCGCCGCCCTGCAACGAGTCCTGTTCCCTGCGTCCGCGGGACGGCACGTAAACTCGGCCGTCCCTGGCCTCGAACAAACGTGCCGTCTTCTCCGCGAACGCAGGGGGACTCGTTGATGGGGCCCTTCCGAGAGCTGGATTCCCCATGGCGACTTCGTCGCCCTCGATATTAAGTGCAGATAAAATCCAATAATTGCCGACGAATCCGCGCCGGGAATATCCGATTATTGAAAGCCGGGTCACCTGCCTTCGCGCGGCCGCTGCAGCATGGCAAGCGTGACCCGGCTTTCGCATAACCAGCATCTCGCTCCTGATCATGCCAGCCCGCAAATTTCCTTGCGCACTCTTGCAAGAAGCTCCGGCGTATTTTCCTGCGCCATCAACTCCCGGAAAAGCCGCCGGTCCAGGCCCGACACCCGGTCCCAGAGCAAACGCGTCATTTCCGCATGCTCGTTGAACAGCTCGCGCATGTCGAAAATCCGCGGCGACATATCGGTTGTAAAGTATCCATCGTATCCGTACTCGCGCGCGTAAAAAAGAAATTCCGCGTAGTGCAGAAAATGGTAGTTCCCGCCAGCCAGGTCCCAATCGAACCGGCCGTCATTATCGTTGGTATGAATGTAATACGGGAACCCGGATTCGGCCAGCAGGCATAGCGCCTCAGCCGGATTTTCATGGCCGTATATCGAATGGCCGAAATCAATGGTCACGCCGAGTGATGGATTATCGACCTCTTTGCATAGCAGAAGCGACTGGGCCGCGCTACCAAGCAGGCACCGCACCCGGGTTTCGGAAAACTTGTATTCAATATGCAGCGGCATTTCCGGTTTGTATGCCGCTGCTTTGCCGACAGAGTCGACAAGGTTTTTCCACGCGTGGGGATAATCGACCTGGAAAAGATAATCATACCCATCGGACAAGGGACAGCACGTGACGAGCGGCGCACCCACGGCCAGCGCATAATCCTTGGCCCGCCTGATCATGTCCACGGCGCGGCCGCGCAGCGCCACATCAGGCCTGCACAATGCGCCCGGGACCCATTCCTGTTCTTTCTTTACATTCACATTAATGGCCGCCCACTCAAGCCCGAGCTCTTTGACCCGGCCCCCGGTTTCTTCCGGATCGCCGGTTTCATAGGGAAACACCATCTCCACGCCGCTGATATGAGGAAGCTGCTTGACGAATTCAAGCTTCTCGCGCGTGGATCGCTCCTTCTGATATTCGGAAAAACGGTCGCGCGTCCGGCTGAGAAAACTGAGAATGACGGCTTGCTTCATGATGCTCCTTTACCTTGGATTATCCCTCAATTCTGGTCTTCCGGACGACCTGCGGATTGGTGAATTCATCAATCGCGTCGCTTAACAATGTGGAAAAGGAATAGAGGACCGCCCCATCCTTTCCCGCCTGAAACCAGTGCCGGTCGCCGGGCGAAAGAAGGATCTGCTCGCCGGGTTTTAGAATAGTTTCATGCCGTACTGTATATAGCGCATCTTTGCCGGGCGGGATCACTCCCGGAGCTATTGATGGTTGACCATCAGCATATACCCGCACCGTCCCCCAAATTCCGCGCACCACCTCCTCTTTTCCCGGATCACTTTTGCCTGGAGGATGACGGTGCTCCGGCAATGTCTGCCCGGGAAAAAGAACGATGACACGCGCGGCAATCCGTTCGGTATGAACCAGCGTGACGATCTGCGCTCCTTCGATCGACAGGCGCCCCAGACCGAAATCCGCCACATCCATATCCGCGATTTCCCTGTCGGTGGCCACAATGCCGGCTTTTCGCAGCATAGCGGCGGTCTGATTCCGCGCCTGCTCGAATTCATGGCGTGTTATCATGGCGTTCCTTTATCGGCGAACATCTATTTCCCGCCCGTTATACTTCTAACCTTCGCGAAGAATTCCTGTTTCTGCGGAGTGTTGATGCCCCAATTGACCGGAACCGTCTGGAACCCGCTCAGCGCACCATATTCTTTTTCCCGGTGGCCGCCCCAGATTGCGTCATACATGCCTTCCCCACTGCCCGCGCCCTGCGCATAATATCCCCAGGACGCGTATTCGTCAACCGCTGCCTCCATGTTCGCCAATTCAACGCCATCTTCGTTGACTACGATGGGCCGCGGTCGCGCGCAATACTCCGGCATTTTCCTGATGCGGCATATCTTTGCCGCAAGCGATTTCGGTGTACATCCGTTTCCGTGCGGCAATGAGAAGTCCTCCGCGGCCAGCCATGCGCCGGCGGGAATCTGTTCCGTGCCGCCGGTGCTGCACCCCACCAGCAGGCGCCTGCCATCAAGCCGCGTGTTCTTGACAATATCGATAAGCGTATGGATGTTGTCCGGCCCGCATACCGGCCGGTTCCACCAGTCGCCCGATTCATTGGCCACATCCACCAGAATGTTGCGGAATCCGGTGCGCAGCAGCCGGTCGGTCGCGGCTTCCGCTGCTTTCAAGATGGACGAGTCCCGCGGCATATGCCGCACCTGTTTCCAATAGAAATAATTGACGATCACAATCATGCCGCATTGGTCCGCCGCGCTCAGGATCATGGACAATCGTTCGAAATACGCGTCCCTGGGGACTCCATCATCCGAAAAAGCCGACATGCGATAGACACCATAGACCTCCGGCTTGTAAATTGACCCGCCGCCCTGCAATCCGACCGTAACCGCCAGAAGACCATGGGCGCGATACGCCGGCAGTTGAGCGCAAAATTCACTGGTATTGCGGTCGGCGTCCCATTTCCCGGTATCAGGGTATTTCCAGAATTCGCGGGTCTGGGGATTTTCATCATCAAATATGGCCTGAATCATGCGGGAATTCATCAGCAGGCCTTCAACCGGCTTGTTTTTGTATTTAACGCCCTGATAGGTCGGCTTGCCATTGATCATGAACTTGGCGCCATCAATCGCTATTTCGGTCTTCATGCGGTCCAGGTCCTCCACGGGATAGTTGTCAACGATATCGCAAACCGCGTATTTTAACGAATATCGTCAAAATAGAATACGGGTACGTCGCGTAATGAAAGAACGAATCAAGCGCATCACCGACTTCCTCGGCCTGAAACGCAGCATTGTGGGCCTGTTGGCAATGGTGGTTCTTCTCGGCATGGGCGAACGCATGGCCGAGCGCTTCCTGCCGATTTACATAATGGCACTTGGCGGCGGGGCGATCGCCATCGGCATTCTCAGCGGCTTGACAAACCTCCTGGGCGCGCTGTACTCCTTTCCCGGCGGCTATCTGGCCGACCGCATCGGCACCAAACGGTCGCTGCTGGTGTTTAATGCCATGGCCATCGGCGGCTACCTGATCGTGATCGCGGTGCCGTCATGGCAGGCGGTGATCATCGGATCGATTCTCTTTTTGTCATGGACCGCGATCTCATTGCCGGCCACCATGGGCCTGGTGTCGCAGGTATTGCCGAAAAACAAGCGCACCATGGGCGTAACGCTGCATTCGCTGGTGCGCCGTTTTCCCATGGCGCTTGGCCCGGTAATCGGAGGCTTTTTCATTACTTTCTGGGGGGAACGCGAGGGTGTCCGATACGCATTTATCTGCGCACTGGCGCTGGCGGCTGTATCGGCAATCGCTCAGCAGGTGCTGATCGAGGATTCCGGAAAAAAGAACGAAGCGACCGCAGGCCCGTTTTCCATGTTTGCTCTGATGAGCCCGGCGCTCAAGCGATTGCTGATCGCCGATATTCTGATCCGCTTCTGCGAGCAGATCCCCGCGGCATTCGTGGTTGTGTGGTGCATGAAGGCCATTACCCATCCGGTAAGCGCGGTCCGGTTCGGCGTATTGACATCCGTGGAAATGGCAACGGCGATCCTGATCTATATACCCGTGGCCTACTTTGCGGACAAGGGATCAAAGAAGCCGTTTGTGGTGATGACCTTCGTCTTTTTCACGCTGTTCCCGGTGACGCTCTGGCTGAGCCATTCGTTCGTACCGCTGATTTTCGCATTTGTCATACGCGGACTCAAGGAGTTCGGTGAGCCCACGCGCAAGGCGCTGATCATGGATCTGGCGCCCGAAAACCGCAAGGCTGCCATGTTCGGCACCTATTACCTGTTGCGCGATGTGGTTGTGACCGTCGGGGCTTTCGGCGGCGCGCTTCTGTGGAACATCGGCCCGGCCGTGAACCTTTTTACTGCGTTCGCGTTCGGATGCGCGGGCACGATCTGGTTTGCGCTTAAGGGAAGCGATCTGTCGGCGGAGCAGCGCGCCGCGGCCGGCGCATCATGATGATCCGCGGAGGACGGATGATCGCCGCGCAGCATGAAAATCCGGCTATCCTCAAACAGTTCACCGCCGATCCGTCGGAGCCGCGGGGGATCATTGATTGGCAATCGTAAATCCAAAATAGAGCTGGCAGAAATCCGGATCCTTTTCCGGTTCCAGCCTGGTCAAAGGGACGCCGATTTTGGCGTACCAGAAGCATTCCCACACGTCTTGCAAAGGAAAAAAATACCGCATCGCGGCTTCGACTGACGCTGGAAAAACAGGCGGGTCGCCTTGAATCACATATTCCGCAACGCCGGCTTCTGCGCACAAACCCAGGCTGAATCGCTCGTATAGCCGAGTGTCATTTACCAGCCGGACAAACGGATTGAAACGCATCTCCCCTGAAATCACCGCCAGAGAACGGGCGGGAAAATAGGCAGGGCTGTAGCCGCTCAGCATTTCTTCGCCGCCGAGGTATTCTGCGAAATAGAGCGCTTTTTTCCCGGGGGACATATCCGCAATGGAATAAAATCCATGGACAGCCGCCCTAAGGCCAAACTTTTGATTGCGAAAAAGGACTCTTTTTTCCATATCAAGGCGAGGACGGATAAACTTCAATCCCCCGTCCATATATTCCAAGGTATCGAGATAGTAAAAAGTATCAATGTTTGACTGCGCGCGCAATGAATAGCGGTTTCCGGCAGCTTCAATTTCCGCATCGCAGGATAGCAGAGTGTTTCCAAGCCGTGCCGGATCCATCTGGGGGATTGAATGCTGATAATTCCAATGCATCGTAATCGACGTCTTTTGATAGACTTTTGGAAAGGTATAGGTCAACATCGAATAGCCTTCATGATACGATGCCAGATTATTCACCATATAGACAATGTTATCATCCAACCACTCCTTGCTGAGGTTGCATGAAATGCCTGAATACATGCCTGTCTGATATGACAATCGCGCGCCCGCCTCATACCAGCGGGACCGTCGCTCCATATGATATCCTTCAAAGGGTATTTCCGCGGAAGTTTTGCGGAAATCGAACAATCCTTGCAAGCTGAAATGCCACAGCAGGCATTTCGCCCATATATTCAATGCAGGGTCGAAATCCCTGACATATTTCTGCCCGATATGATATGCCAGCGTCCCTTGCGCGCCGCCTTCTATCTCCTCCCAGGGAGAGCATAAACGAAGGCCGCTTCCCACCCAAAGCGAGCGCGCCGTTTCTTCCGTCGTATCGCCGACAAGATAATGCTCTCCTTTGATGCCCCCTTGAATTGATGGAAACTGCGCCAGAATCGTTCCATTCGTCGGAACCGGATTATATTTCCATCGGTAAATGCTGTCCGTATTTGGAATCAACCGAGTGGCCAGGGGCGACGTGTCCGGCTGTCCAACGACCTTTTCGCTATCCGGAAAAGCCGAATCGGCGTCCGCGGCGCCCGATGTATCGGAAGAATCGGTTGTCATCAGCCGCGCAGAAGCGGGCGGAAGACCGACAGGACACAGGCGTATATTCCCTTTGTTAAGGACAGATGCGACGAGTTCCGCTTTCCGGGATTTTTGGATGACGGATATATTCCAGACTCCGCCGGCGCATCCGCTGATTTTGGTCCATTGGCTGGGCTCTGAAAGTGTTGCCCAATACGCCTGGGGCGTGCCGTCCGCGGTGGCGATAAAGACCACGGTATCGCCGCTGAAATACTGGAGTTGGCGGACATCGCATTGTGAATCAGGCGCAAAACGGTCTAATTTCCGCTTAGAAAGGAGTGCGGCGCGATAGCCCTTCGGCTCAGCAATGGATACAAGCAGCAGCGTATCATTAAAAAAAGAGAGATAATCGATCGCCGTGTCCGGTCCGAAAGTAATAAGAGTATCGGCCCTTCCTCTATTATTATTAACTATGAGCGACGTAGCGCCATTTCGGAATGACGCATATGCAATGTTCCCATTTAAAGCCGCAAACTGCATACATCGCGCGTTATACGTTATCCTGCGGATGCGTTTGCTGCTTGCAATGCGATAAAGGTCAAATCCTGCATATCCTCTCGAATAACTGTAATTCTCGCCGGCAAAATAGATTTCCCCGGTATTTCTGTCCTTTGCCAGCCTCTGGCCGACGTCACGCCGGATCCGCCGCATGCCTTTCACTGAACAAAGATCATATTGCTCAAAATCAGAATTTCCATTGCTGATGCAATAGTCATCCTGGCAATCGCTTTCGATAACGAATGCGCCGCGGCGTTGAGGAAACAGCGGCAGCAGGTCCTTGGCGGTATCCTGGTTCCCAAACCGTGCCGCGCAATTTTTCTTCCAGCTGGTATACAGTGAATCCAGAGGGGAATTATAGATGCTGTCAACAGCGTGCCTGAATCCCCCTTTGGCAATTGCTCCGCAAAGGCTGCGGAGCGATCTGGCGGGATATGCGATCTGAAGGTAATCGAGAAAATCGAAACCCTGATTATACAGCAATTCATAGTCGCGCGATGTTCCTTCAAAGCGGGCCATCCGATCCAGTGACAGCAGCGTGTTATGGATATAGGCATCGCGCAGCAGGGCCTCGCGATAGGGGTCTCGAAAATCAGCCTTGACCGCTGCCGATCCCTCCTGGGCAATCCCTTCGATAAACCAACCGGGTATTGATTTGCTTATCAGGTCGACCTCGGCATAATCTTTTTCTCCGCGCTTTTCCGAAAAATATTCCGCGGAAATCGACCAATAAAGCGGCATGCGGAGCACGCGAAGACTGAGGACATGCGAAAGTTCATGCGAAATGGCCGTGGTAAGGCATGAACGCTGGGACCGGAACAAGATGTCGGTTTTGCGGCATTCAATCGCAATAAGCGGCAAAACTTCGTACGCATAGCCGTTTGAAAATTCCGCATCATCCTGAAGGACTATCGAAATTTTCGTGCCGATGAAGTCTGCGCCGAAATACGCGGCAAGAGTATCACCGATCTTTTCGGCGACATCCAGAGCCGGCCGTGCCAGGTTCTGCGTTTCGCTGGTATACCAGACATAAAATCTCCGGCCTTCCAGACCTTTCCAGATATGTCCGGAAAAGGCATCGGCCATGGCGGCGCATACGAGTATAATCCAGCAAAGGTAAAGATATGAGGCCAGACGCATTGTGTATCGGGTTGTTCCTGAGGGCGGCTGCATTGTTCTCCGGAGAACGGGCGTCATTATTTGCATATATGCAAGTATATATCAAGCATTGTTTATCGTCAAGTGAACAACGCCTTTAATTAAGCATATACGCGTTTTCGAAATCCCTTGCCAAAATCGTTATACTAGTGTATATTTTATATGTACGTTTTAAAGCGTACGTTTTTTTCAGGAGATCCCTTATGCGAACCCTGACCGCCACGCGTTTCCGGGCAAATCTGTACCGCACCCTCCAATCTATCTCGGAAGGCGGCCGCATCCGCATTACGTCAAAATGGGGCGCCGTGCAACTCGTGCGCGAGCCGAAATCCGGACCGTCATCCAGGAAAACCAAAATCAATGCTCATCTCCCTAAAATTCCCGGAAGAATTATAGGAAGCCTTGATTCCGCGGACCGTCTGCTCCGCAAACATATTCGAATGCCGAAGTGATGGAATACGTCCTCGACACCCACTCCCTGATTTTCCATTTATATGACCCGGACTTTCTGGGCCCGAATGCGAAAAAAGTATTCATTGATCCTTCAAGCAAATTTCTGGTCCCGACAATGGCGCTTTTAGAAATGCAATATCTTATCGAAATCGGCAAAATTGAAAGCGCGATAAGCGATTGTATCCGATATATCGAACAAAGCGAAAACATGCGTATTGTCTCTCTTGCTGAGTCCGAATTGGCGGACGCCATCGCCGAAAAGGGGTCCCGCGACCCGTTTGACCGGACCATCCTTGCCGCTGCGCGCTGCCGCCTTATTCCGATCATCACCCGCGACCGGTGGATGAAAAGCCGATATCCGCGAGTTATCTGGTGATTGCCCCCCTCCTATTGCCTTCCAGCAATCGCTTATCCTATTTTGGCTGTCTCTGCTTATTAAGCCGGTATACCATAACCGAAAAGGCCTTCATGGCGCGCTCAACCGCTTATCTGGTGATTGCTTTTTGCTGCATCTTCGCTGCTGTTTTCTCCGGCTGCGCAAAAAAGCAGAAGCTGGCCGATAATCCCGCGGACCGCATCAGGATCGCCGTTGCCGTGGATACGGCCGCTCGCCGGACCTTGTACCAGGAGCACAAGTTTCTCGGCGTGCTTGCGGCGTATCGGGAAGCCGATCTGGCGCCCATGGCGCCGGGCCGCGTGCAATCGCTGCCCGCGAAAATCGGGGACTTCGTCCGGCAAGGGCAGATCGTCGCGAAGATGGATGATGCGCAGCTCGTTGCGACCATCGCCCAGTTTCAGCCAATCAAATCGCAATGCGAACGTTCACGCTCGCTTATTGAATCGAATGCGATTTCCAAATCGCAATTTGAAGCCATCGAAGCGCAATACACCGCCATGAAGCGGCAGGTGGAAAGCCTTCAGGAGAACACGGTGATCAAAGCGCCCTTTTCCGGCGTAATAACGTCACGCGCCGTGGAGGAAGGGGAAGTCTACTCCTCCATGGGCGGTATGCCGGGACAGCCTAAAGGACTGATACGCGTCACACAGCTCGATCCGCTCAAGGTGGACCTGGACATCGACGATCAGACGGTCCAGTATGTCAGGAAGGGCATGGCGGTGACCCTGAAGGTCGATCAGGTGCCCGACAGCCTGACTCCCCGGGGCAAAGTCGAATATGTAAATCCGCAGGCGAACTCTTCGAGCCGGACCTTCGGCATGCGCGTGGTGGTTCCCAATACCAGGAAGACGCTCAAGCCCGGGTATTTCGTGGAAGTGCATATCGTCCTGGATGAAAAAAAGGACGCATTGAGCGTTCCGCGCGAGGCCGTGGTTGACAATCGGGTGTTCGTCGTGCGCGACAGCACGGCCTTCGCACGGACCGTATCGCTCGGGTGGCTGACCGACGCCTGGGCGGAAATCCTTTCGGGCGTAGACGAGCATGCGCTAGTGGTGGTCAAAGGCAATAAGGCATTGCCGGACAGCGCGCGGATTTCGATACAGCAGTAAACCGGCAAAGGCCGGAAATTCCGGACGATCCTGGAATCCGGACCATCCGCATCCCTGAAAGCAGCGAACCAGCAAATTACCTATGAGCACGCAAAGCCCCAGGATTTTCCCTCTTGTCCAGTTTTCGGTGAGCAAACGCGTTTCCATCACGATGCTCATCCTGATCGTCATGGTCTTCGGCACCATGTCCTTTCTTCGCCTTCCGCTCGATATGATGCCGGACATCTCGTTTCCCATGGTGACCGTGGTCACCCAATATGCCGGCGTGGCCCCCGAAGAAATCGAACGCATGGTGACGGTCCCGCTCGAAGGCATTATCGCAAGCGTCAATAAAGTCAAGAAGGTCACCTCATCGTCGTCCGAGGGCTATTCGACGATCATGGCGGAGTTCGAATGGGGCACCAACCTCGATTACGCGGCCCAGGACATCAAGGACAATATCAGCCGCATCAAGGAATTCATGCCCGATGGGGTCAAGGAACCCATGGTGCTCAAGTTCAACCTGTCGCAGATACCCGTCATCCTGGTGGGCGTCAGCGGAATGGCCGATGCGTACAAGCTGAAAAAACTGCTGGAAGACAATGCGCGCGAACGCCTGCAGCGTCTTGACGGCGTGGCGCAGGTGCTGGTCTACGGCGGCAAGCAGCGTGAAATCACCGTGGCGTGCGATCCCGTGCGGCTCAAAGGCAAAGGCCAGAACATCGACGCCATTGTCAATGCGTTGCGCGGACAGAACATGAATTCGCCCGCCGGCTATCTCACGCGCTCGCACAGCGACTACCTGATACGCGCCATGGGCGAATTCCGGGACCTTGACGATATCCGCAACGCCATCATCGGCGTCGCCCCGGACGGCATGACCCCGGTACGGTTGTTTGAAGTCGCTAATGTAAATGAAGGCTACCAGGAAAAGCGCAGTCTGATGCGCATGAACGGCGAAGAGAGCGTGTTCCTGATCATGAGCAAGCAGAGCGGCGCCAATACGCTGAACGTATCAAAAGCATTCAACGCGGAACTCAAAAATATCCAGAAAATCTATCCTCAACTGCATTTTTACACCATTTTCGACCAGGGACTTCCCGTGCAGCACATGACGGCGTCGCTGAGCCGCGAACTCCTCCTAGGCATGGCACTGGCGGTGGTTCTGCTGTATCTTTTCCTCGGCAATCTCCGACCGACCCTGATCATCACCGCCGCATTCCCGCTCTCGGTCATTACTACGTTTATCGCCCTGTATCTCACGGGTTTCACCCTGAATATCATGACGCTGGGCGGCCTGGCCCTTGCCATCGGCCGGCTGGTCGACGATGCCGTTGTGGTCATCGAAAGCATCTTCCGTCACCTGGAGCGCGGGGAGCCGCCGATTGAAGCGGCACGCCGCGGGGCCTCCGAGGTAAGCATGGCCATATCGGCCTCCACGTTTACCACCATCATTGTTTTCATGCCGCTCATGTTTTCTTCGGGAATGGCCGCGCAATTAACGCGCGGTCTGTGCCTGACCATCGCCTTTGCGCTGCTGGCCAGTCTTTTCGTGGCGTTCACCATGGTTCCCATGCTCTCGTCTATTTTCTTCCGTAAACCGAAAAAAGAGCCCGCGCGATGGTTCAACAGCGTCAAGGTCTGGTATGCGCGATGGCTGGCCGTCGCCCTCGACCGCCCGGGACGCATAGTGACGCTGGTGGTGGTCCTGCTGGCGTTCAGCATTCTGGCGGGCGCCAAATTCCTGGGCAAGGAGTTCATGCCGCAGCAGGACAACGGCATGTTGATCCTCAACATGGAATTGCCGATCGGAACGCCCCTGGACGAGACCGCGGCCCTGTGCCGGCAGATCAAAGACCTGCTGGTAAGTATCCCGGAAGTCAAATATACCGGCGAAGTCATCGGCGTGGACGAATCGCAGCAGGGCGATCCCAGCGGCACATCGATATCCGGCCCCAATGGCGCCCAGATATTCGTGCGTCTTACCGATCCCGAAGAACGGAAACGCACGCAGCAGGAGATCCAGGACCTCGTGCGCGCGCGGCTGCCCGCTTTGGCCAACGGCAAAATCACCATTCAATCCATGTCCGGATTCAACATGGGCGGCGGCAAGCCCGTTAAAATCAATATTTACGGAAACAACTTCGCCACGCTGCGAGACATCTCGAGCACCATCATCGACGTCATCGGCAATGTGCCGGGCCTCAAGGACATAGAATCGTCCTTCTCCAGGGCCCGGCCCGAGTACCATTTTGTCATCGACCGGCAGAAAGCCATGCTGTACGGACTGGTCCCCTACCAGATCCAGCAGGCCATTCAGGCCGCCAATCTGGGCATCGTGTCCACGCAACTGCGCACGGGCGATGAGGAAATTAACATCCGGGTAATTCTCGACAAACGGTTCCGGGACGACCTCGAATATCTCAAACAGCTGCCGCTTACAACGCCGATGGGCGCCATTATCCCCCTCAGTCAGGTTACCACCGTGGTGCCGTCCGAAGGGGCGGTGGTCATCAACCGTGACAATAAATTCAGGACCGGCGTGGTGGACGCCAATGTTTCGGGACGGCCTCTCGGAACCATCGTCAAGGAAATCCAGGCACGCATCGCGCCCATAGAAAAATCCCTGCCCGCCGGCTATTCCATCAGCTTTGGCGGAGAATACAAAGACATGCAGGACACCTTCATGCAGCTGCTGCTGGCGCTTTTGCTGGCCATCCTTCTGGTCTACATGGTCATGGCATCGCAATTCGAAAGCATCGTGCACCCCTTTGTCATCATGTTTACCATTCCGCTCGCGGCAATCGGCGTTGTCTGGATACTCCTGATATTCGGCAAGACCCTGTCGGTCGTTTCGTTTTTAGGCATCATCATCCTGGCGGGCATCGTCGTGAGTAACGGCATTGTCATGGTCGACTATATCAACCAGCTGCGGCGCGGCGGCAAAGCGGTCCGCGATGCGCTGATTGAAGGCGGCACGGTACGATTGCGGCCGGTCATCATCACCGCCGGCGCCACGGTGATGGGCATGATTCCCATGGCATTGGACAGATCGGAAAGTTCGGCAATGACCAGCCCCATGGCGCTCACGGTGATCGGAGGGTTGATCAGCGCAACGTTCCTCACCCTTTTCGTCATCCCGGTGGTATACCAGTATTTTGACCGGTTCGGCAACTGGGTCAAGCGCGGCATCAAGCGCGCCATCGGATAGAAATCCCGCCGCTTCGAACACCACTCTATGCGCGTATCCGCCATACTGGTTCTATCCGGCTTTTGCATTTGCTGCGATGCCGGCGCGCGAAATTCGCTGCCGGCACTCGATTCATTTGCCGTGCGCACGAACAATGGCGCTATCGAACAATCAGGTTGGGAAGCCGTCCGGGGACGCGGCACGGAATATTCAGTATCGCGGGATTCATCCTTGCCGGCGCTGCATGCCGTGTCTATCGGCGGAAATGCCAGCATCGGCAAACGGATTTCATATGCGATAGAGGATTTCCCCTTGCTCTCATGGTCATGGAAAATCATCACGCTCCCGCGCGATGGATGCGAAAGCGTTGCCAGAAAAAATGATTCCGCCGCCGGAATATACGTGTCGTACCGGCACGGTCTGGTCCGGAAATATCTGAAATATGTCTGGAGTTCTTCCCTGCCAATGGGCAGCACGCTGCGAAGCCCGTTCAGCCCGTTGACAAAAATCATCGTCCTGGAAACCGGGACCGCCCGTATCGGAACCTGGGTGAACGAACGGGTCGACGTGCGCAACGACATCAAACGCTGTTTTAATGATGAACCGGCCCGCATTGACGGCTTCGGCATCATGACCGACGCCGACAATACGGAATCAACCGCGGAAGCATGGTATGCGGGGATCTCCATTGCGCAGGATTCTCATTAGCGCCCGCGAAAAAGACGGTGTTTCCGTGCATATTCGAATTTCCGATCTCGTCTGCGGCGGAATCGGTAACAGCGTTGATGCGGTCCGGGTCTAATGAATTGATGGCGCATACTATTTTTTTCTCCCGACACACGGAATTTCCATCATGAAAAAGCGAACCTGGATCATTGCCGCTGCTCTTGCCGCCATCGCGCTGCTGATCATCATTCGCGCCCTCGCTTCGCCCGGGCCTGCCGTTTCCGCTCACCGGACCGGCCCATCCCCAAAAAGCGGCGGCAAGGCCGCCGTATCGGTCTATATTGTCAAGCCCCAGCCTGTCCAGGACAAGCTGATCGCCTCCGGCACCATCATCGCCGACGCCCAGGTGGAATTGCGCTGCGAGGCCGCCGGCAGGATCGTGGGGCTCTATTTCAAGGATGGCTCATTTGTCAAGAAAGGCGCGCTGCTGCTCAAGCTCAACGACAGCGATCTTGCCGCGCAGCAGGAAAAATGCCGGGCATCGCTTTCGCTTGCCGAGGAGCAGGAAAAGCGCCAGAAATCACTCTTCGAACAGCAGATGATCAGCGGCGAGGCTTATCAGTCCTTTGCGCGCGATCTGGCGTCGGCCCGGGCCGACCTTGACATGGTGCGGGCGCAAATCGCAAAAACCGAGGTTCGCGCGCCTTTTAACGGCGCCATCGGTCTGCGGATGGCTGACATCGGCGCCTATGTAACGCCGGGAACGAAAATCGCCAACCTTGTTTCACGCGCATCGCTTAAAATCGAATTTTCCGCTCCCGAACGGCTGGCCGGCATTATCGCCCCGGGAAATAAAGCCGTCTTTGCCGTCGATGGATCGCCATTGCGCTATGATGCAATCGTATCCGCCATAGAGCCGAAAATCGACGAGGCAAGCCGCACATTGCAGGTCCGCGCGGTCTGCGAAAAACCCGACGCCCATCTGGTCCCCGGCGCTTTTGCCCGCGTCGAGATGATCATCCGCGAAAACGAACACGCGCTCATGGTGCCCAGCGAAGCGCTGATACCCGGCGCCACGGGCAACCGGGTTCTGGTTGTCCGCGATTCCACCATCGAATCGCGACCGGTCACCACCGGGATCCGCACCGAAAGCAGCGTGGAAATACAGAGCGGATTGACCGAAGGCGACGCGGTCGTGGTGTCCGGCATTCTATCGGCGCGGCCAGGAATGAAAGCCGATCTCATACCCGCCGGTGGCTTGTTGCCGGCTCCCCGGGCTGCGCCGGAAACCCCGGTTGCTCCGGCCAAATAGCGTCCCATGCGATTCTCCTCCCTTTTCATCAGCCGTCCGGTCCTGACCCTGGTCTTGAATTTCGTGGTCGTCCTTTTCGGAATCATTTCCGCGCGGCTGCTGGGCGTACGCGATTTTCCCGCCGTAGATCCGCCGGTCATCTCGGTCCGCACCGGCTATCAGGGCGCCAACGCCGACGTGGTCGAAAACAAAATCACCGAGCCGATTGAGCGTTCGGTCAACGGAATCGGCGGCATCCGTACGCTTACCTCCACCAGCGCCGACGGCTCAAGTTCCATTTCCGTTGAATTCAACCTGGGCACCGATCTGGAGGCCGCGGCCAACGACGTGCGCGATCGCGTCTCGCGCGCCCGGCGCGACCTGCCCGACGATGCCGATGATCCCGTGGTCTCCAAGGCCGATGCAAACGCCTCCCCCATCATCATGATCACCCTGAACAGCGCTACGCGTTCGTCAATCGATCTCACCACCCTGGCAAACGACCTGCTCGTGGAACGGCTTCAAACCATCGACCAGGTGAGCGATGTCGGCGTATGGGGCGAAAAGCGACTTGCCATGCGCCTGTGGCTCGATCCCTCCCGCATGGCCGCCCGGGGCGTTTCGCCCCAGGATGTCAAGGCAACGCTGGACCGCGAAAACATCGAGCTGCCCTCCGGGCGCATCGAAGGCGCGGCAACCGAACTTACCGTGCGCACCATGGGAAGCCTCTCGAGGGCCGAGGAATTCAACGATCTTATTGTCCGTGATGTCAATGGGACGCCGGTGCGCATCCGGGACATCGGCCGGGCCGTGGACGGCGTGCAGGACGAACGGTCCATCTTCAAGCTCAACGGCGCGCCCATGATCGCCATTGCCATCACGCCGCAGCCCGGCGCCAACCATATCGCCATCGCCGATGAATTCTACAAGCGGTTCGCGGTGATCAAGCGCGACCTTCCGCCGGACGTGCAGGCGGGCATCGGCTTTGACACCACACGCAATATCCGGCGATCGGTCATCGAAGTGGCGGAAACCATCGCGCTGGCTTTTCTTCTGGTCATTCTGGTGATTTTCGCCTTCCTGCGCGAATGGCGCGCCACGCTGATCCCCGTGCTGGCAATGCCCATCTCACTTACCGGCGCATTTTTCATTATGTACATTTGCGGCTTTTCCATCAATATTCTCACGCTTCTGGCCGTGGTGCTGGCCACCGGACTTGTGGTCGACGACGCCATCGTGGTCCTGGAAAACATATACCAGAAAATCGAAGCAGGCGATGATCCCCGTTCCGCCGGGCATAAAGGCGCGTCGGAGATATTTTTTGCCATTATCGCAACGACCCTTGCGCTCATGGCGGTGCTTCTGCCCATCATGCTCATGCCGGGCATGACCGGCAGGCTGTTCCGGGAATTCGGCGCGGTGCTGGCCGGGGCCGTTGCCATTTCCGCCTTTGTTTCGCTTTCATTGACCCCGACGCTGTGCACCCGCCTGCTTAAACACCACAATCCCCACGAACGCTCTCTCTATGCGATCACCGAGCCGTTCTTTGCCTTCCTGATTCGCGAATATCGCCGCACCCTGCAGGCGTTTCTGCGTCATCGAACACTGGCCCTGTACATCGTTGCCGCTGCCGCGGTTTTGATCTCGCTGCTGTATATCATGCTGCCGCGCGAGCTGGCGCCCATGGAAGACCGAGGCAGGCTTTCTGTATCGTCAACCGGCGCCGAGGGCGCATCATTCGAATTCATGACCGACGCCATGGACAATGTGCAAAACACCGTCATGCGGACCGTACCCGAGCGCGAGGCCGTGATTGTCCGGACTCCGGGCGGGCGCGGCGGCGGGGGCGTCAACTCGGGTTCGGTGATGGTGATGCTTTCGGACCCCGATACGCGCAAACGCTCGCAGGACCAGATCGCCGTTGCACTCGGCGCATCACTTAAAAAGATCACCGCCGTCCGCTCGGTGGTAACCCAGGAACAGACCATCAGCACGGGCGGCCGCGGCGGATTGCCGGTGCAATACGTTCTGCTGGCGCCGAATTTCGACGCGCTGAAGGAAAAACTGCCTCTCTTTATCACCGAAGCGTCGCAGGACCCGGCCTTTGCGGCCGTTGATGTGAATATGAAATTCAACAAGCCCGAAATCCGGATCACCGTGGACCGGGAAAAAGCCCGCGATCTGGGCGTTTCGGCGCTGGACATTTCGCAGACGCTGCAGCTTGCCTTATCGGGGGGCCGCTACGGAACCTTTGTGCGCGACGGCAGACAGTATTCGGTCATAGGCCAGTTTGCCCGTCCCGATCGCAGCAAGCCCCTTGACCTTGCGTCAATAACCGTCCGATCAAGCGACGGACCGTTTGTGCCGCTGGACAATATAGTCTCCATAACCGAAGCAAGCAACCCGCCCCAGCTTTACCATTACAACCGTTTTATCGCGGCCACGGTGTCCGCGGGAGTTGCGCCGGGGAAAACCATTGCCGACGGGATACAGGCCATGGACCGCATTCGCGCGAAAGTGCTGGACGCAGGATGGGGTTCCACCCTCGCAGGCGCGGCGCGTGATTTCGCCGAAAGCTCATCGAGCCTTCTCCTGACATTTATGCTGGCGCTCGTTCTCGTTTACCTGGTGCTTGCTGCGCAGTTCGAAAGCTTCCGCAATCCCTTTATCGTCATGTTCACCGTGCCGCTCGCGCTGGCAGGGGCTTTCTTTTCACTCTGGTATTTCAAGCAGTCGCTCAATATTTTCAGCGAAATCGGCATCATCATGCTTATCGGCCTGGTGGCGAAAAACGGAATATTAATCGTTGAGTTCGCCAATCAACGCCGGGCCGCGGGAATGGAATTGTACGACGCTGTTGTTCATGCGGCTGCTTCGCGCTTCCGGCCCATTGTCATGACCAGCTTTACGGTGATACTGGGGTCGCTCCCCATTGCGCTTGCCCTGGGCGCAGGCGCAAAAAGCCGGGTATCATTGGGGATCGTAGTGATTGGAGGGTTGCTCTTCTCACTGGTGCTGTCGCTGTATGTGGTGCCGGCAATGTATACCTTCCTGGCGAAGAAGAACCCTGCGGAACGCTCCGGGAGCTAAAAAATTCAAGAGTTCAAGAGTTCAGGAGTTCTGAGGTTCAGGAGCCAGTCGTTTTGCATGTTCTAATGCGAAGTTGCGTTAAAGATGCTGCTATTTTAGCCACGCGACATGTAATAAGCGGCCAATTTTGACAGGATTAACAGGATCACCAGGATAGCAAAAAGAGCGTCTCCGCGCCTTGAATTTCCGTTCTATTCCATCCTGTCAATCATGTTGAACCTGTCAAACGGCATGCATGAGTGCGGAATGGCCTTAAGCGAGCCAAGCCCCTTGCAATCCACTATCCCGGATTATTCATAAATTCAGAACTCCTGACCTGTCGTAAAAAGAAATCACACGGTTTGGTAGACCAAGCGAAGCTCGCTTCCTGGAAAAACGGTTTCAGTTTCGTTTAAAAGAGCACACAGATCTTTGGCGGCATTG
>Ga0315279_10002737_pt1 | contig 25824 bp, 20 predicted proteins | sample YL17G06_20_MG_FD_203694 | JGI IMG/M metagenome (GOLD analysis project Ga0315279, IMG submission 203694) | Sediment microbial communities from Yellowstone Lake, YNP, Wyoming, USA - YL17G06_20 | ecosystem: Environmental > Aquatic > Freshwater > Lake > Sediment | place: USA: Wyoming | collected...
GAAACGGGTTTAAGCCAAAACTCCACAGTTATAGCCGTTGTAGGCAGAAAACCTGCCGGGATTCTCAAATACCCACCTGTACTGCTGAACCTGTCCGCGCTACCGATTTTTCCCACACTTTTGCTTACGCTACCGAAAGCTGATGCATCATTATGGTTGCTGGTCGAATCGAACCTCGCGCCTGCAGTGTCCCTAAAATGCTGGACCATAGTAAAGCCAGAGTCCCAAACAGCCGAAGCGTTCTGCTGACTCGAAGCATCTGCATTGCCATAATACATGCATAGTTCTGTATTCGTTGTTGAGGAAAGCAAAGGAATGCTCACCCACGCAACTAAGTGTCCTGAAATGCTGTCATATAGTTCTATTTCACGAGCGAGTTTGTTGGTACCGCTTGCATCTGTAAACACGATGTCAGCACCATCAACCCTAGCTTTATTGCTCAAATCATTATCAACAATGTCAATGAGGACAGGAAAATTCGCTAGGTCGCTTCCAAGACCTGTGGCATGTATCGCTATCTGTTTCCTAAAGTTCCAGCTGCTATCCCACCATGGATATTCGGATAGTGTGGGACCGACAAGCATCGATGAAAGAACAACAAACAAAGAACCAAGAAGAATTAGATCTAGCAACGCGCCTCTGGCCTTTCTCCTATAGAGCTTGAGAATATTCATCCTTATCTCCCCTCTATTTTACTTCATTCCTGAGATAAAAACTCATATGGAATTAATGTATAGTTTCAGCAAGTTTTTGCTCCTGACAGAAATAGTCAAGGAGAATTGAACGAGTAGAAAGGCAAAATGCATTCAAACCATTGTTGTCTGGCTTACGGCTCCTAATGCCGCCAGTGTTTCCCTGTCGAACACTTGTGCGGAAGCGTTTATTAAATGGTGATACAAGAGAGAAATGAAGAAACAAGAATCACTGCTTACTATGTCACAAGGTGTTCCTTTGGAATCAGCTATCTCAAAAGATTCATGGCAAGGAATATTCCTACTTTTGGTCCTACTCTGTTCTGTTCTCACTGCAAGTGCCTATTTACAAGCTTCTACATTCATACAATCTAGTGGTCAAATATACTATCAGCCAGAAGCCAAGGTTCTTCTCAGAGATGGCTTCGAGAGCAAAGACTTTGTGGCTTGGAATGGTACCTACACCACCTTAGGCGATAATGCGACTGTAGCACCAACAAATCCATACGAAGGCGCATACCATGGTCTTTTTCAAACAGGTGTTGTGACGTCTGGTGCCAGATTTGCTTACTGTTACAGAGATCTGCAACCGACGATAAGTGAGATTTACGTGCGGGGGTATTTTCAGGTCGGCGGTGGTCTCCCTCTCAATAATGATGGAGATAGGTTTGGGTTGATTGGTTTTGAGGTGGGGGGTCAGCTTCAAAGTACTTTTCGTGTTCTGCATTCAGGCATGGTTGACACATTTAGCATCGTCGGCTTCAATGGCAGCAACGTGGTTTCCTCAAGCACGGATTCTATTTACCCGGTCAATGGGAGATGGTACTGCATTGAATTCTTCATCAGAGTGCATGACACCATGGGCGAGTATAGGGCATGGATTAACGGTGTTGAACAGATAACCATTACTAATTTGAACACGACAATTTATGGGAGCGGCGCAAGCCGCGTTCGCTTCGGTTTGACATACACGGCAAACCTGCAACACAACCTCGAAGTTTACGGTGATTGCGCTGAAATCAGTACGCGCTACGTCGGTCCTTTGAGATACACGTTTGGAATAATGGGCTCTGATGATACGAACCCGGCGATCAGAAACTTCTACTGGCTTTTCGGCAACCAGACCATAAGCTTCAAGACTGTGTTGCCATCAGAAGTTACAAGCTTTGCTGATGTGGACCGGTTTGACGGTCTGGTAGTTTGGACAAAACAGGGCAGCTATAATGTTACAGCCATCAAGCAATACGCCCAGACGCATGTCGTGATCGTAGACGTTTGGGATTTCTGCAGCATTCTCTACTCAAGCCTGGGAAGCAGCATACAAGTGGTTAACACGAGCACTGTCACTTATGCGTTAGATTGGGGCAACTTCCGCAGCGGCGATTTGGTTGAGATGCGAAACGAGACAGGCAGCACTAACAGGTTGACCACTGTTCTTTCCTCGGGTTTGTCCGGTTTCAGTAACATTACGGTGATTGCACGTTATGACGCAAGCAGGATTGCGTTTTTCCACATGAATGGCACGCAGTCGAGAAGCGGATTTTACGTAATGGACCTCGACGCGACGACGCCGAGTACCGAGTGGACGGGTATTTGGCACCTGTTCCCCGCCGTCAAAATAGTTCAAGACTTTCCAACTGGCAAATACGCACGATGGATAGCAAACGGGCAATCCTGGTGGAACCTAACCTGGGTTTACAACTACATCGACACAATTGTTAACGGGAATCAGGACATCGCAGCGAAATCGATCATAGGCAAGAGCGTTCAAGGGCGGAACTTGACCGCGATTGTCATTGGCAAAGGCCAGAAAAACATAATCCTTGATGGAGACATTCATGGAAACGAGAAAGCCGGCACGTTCGCATGTCTTCGCGTTGCCGAGTTGTTGATTGAATACTACAGGTCTGATTCATGGTGGCACTCGAAACTGCTTACGAGTTGGCGAATAATTATTATCCCAACTATCAACCCAGATGGCTTCTCTGCCTATACGCGTGAAAATGCTAACGGGAAAGACCTGAACCGCCAGTTTCCGCCGGAAGTTAACACGACAGAGCCCGAGGCTTGGGCCCTTAGAAACTTAATGGGTAACTACACACCAACCGTTTACATTAGCCTGCATGAGGGCTACTCGTGGTATCCAAACGTCATGCTGTACGGTAACTATGAAAAAGATCCGAACCGAACAGTGACGATAAACACCATGAAACAGGCAAATGACACTTTTGCGTCTCTGAAGCATTGGGGTTGGTTCACGGAGAACAACGCGAGCGGCATATGGATAGGCAAGGTACAAAGCATCATGCAAGGAGGATACAACAGCATGTCCATTGCTTACGCAAGTTCACAATACAATGCTTCATGCATGCTGCTTGAAACACTCCTGTGGAGTAGCGCGTACAATCCACTTGATGGGAGATTGGTTCTCTACGCTATGGATCTCTATCCCGCTGTCATTTTAGGGTTCATTGAAAACAATACTCGCTTGAACTGAATCAAGCTATCTGATTTCATCTGCCGTATGTGGAACGCTGCACTCGCGCTAAGCTTGAAGTGCACGATTGGTCGGCTTTCATGCTAAAGCAAAACGCATCTTCACAACTCTGCATTACTAATAAGGCTGCTGTTTCAGACTCTTGAATATACGTTCTATTCAGTTTTCGTTGCTTCCGACTTAACTATGCTCATTTCAAACGCATTCATCTGGAATGATGCTCTCCGCGGGCATCGATTTTGCACAATCATGACGATGTTATACTCCGTGGTTACCCAGACTGCGGAGCTCAAAAACAGTTTAATAAGCCCACCTTGATCATGAACAGCTTCTTGCTACACAATTACATTAGTGTAGCCGTTTGTCCGTAAGTTTGGCGCTCAAACACGAATTGCGTCTAACTGGGCTGTTTCTCAATTAAGATGTGGCCATTACTGTATATAACACTCATGTTTCCAAAGAAGGTTAGGGCATCTCCGCTGCTTCCTATTACCATCTGTGATGCTGACTCCTGCAAGTCACTTGCACTCTGCAATATGAACCGAGGGTAATAAAGTCCATTTAGCAATTTGTAGTCGTAATGGTCTATTGAAAGATTCAGGGCTAGAAGGTTGCGCTTCATCGGGATTCTGGGGCCTAGATAGTCCAAGGTATAAAAGTATGGCATGTTAGGTGAGTCCAGAATTGTTATAGTTTGACTGACATTTAGCATATTCATGATTGAAGATCTGTCCAGAATACTTGTGAGCCTTTTCTCCTCCAAGCTTATGGGAGAAAAGTTGGTCAATGGCCCTCCTCCCCAAGTGAAAAAACCCACCAAGACCAGTGCAATCAATGACAGACACAAAACGTAACCCCAACATCTTCTTTGGATGGAAACCGCTACTCTTTCTATGAAGAACAAAGCTAATGCGGTAGCTAGTGCGACCAAGAATCTGAAGGCCAAGTCAGACTTGAATGGTGAGAGAAACATCAGAATGACAAAGCTAGCCGCTGTAGTAACAAGAGGACCAAGACTTAGTGGAAGAGATCGGGCATTTCTAGTTGAGTATGCCTCCTTAGCTAGATCTACAAACCAAAGACCAACCAAAACTCCCAGAGCCAAAATTGATACTTCCATTAATGACAGCTCTGTCCTTGTGAAGTTGGAAGGATTGAACTTCACTATACCAATAGACGCTGTCCTGCCAAGAAAATTGGTAAGCGTGTTAATGAGCATATCTACTAGAGTCTTGTTAAAGAGATAATTAGCTTGCCAGAATTGATTCAAGGAAAAAATCACAAAAACGAGGATTGTATAGTTGAGGACGAACGTCTTCTTACTTTTCGTCACATCGGTTTTTAGCATTGTAAGCGCAAACAAACCAGTTACAAAGACAACTAATGCTATTGATGATTCCGAATGGGAGGTTATTAGCGTGGCTGTCGTCGGCAGAAGAATCAGAATCGTTCGCCTGTCAACCCTTTCTTGCAGGATGCTCCTGACTAATATGTAGAGACAGAATAGAAGAAGAGTCCTGCCGAAGTTCTGGTAAATGAATATCGCTGTCAATTGATATGTCAACAGAAAAACCCCTGACAGAACAGAAATTGCGGCACACTTTGCCATGGTTGAAGTCTTCTTGGTACGGGCAATGTCGATAGATACCCATGCGAACAACAGGTAAAGAATCAAAGTCATCAATGGAAGCTTCGCGATGAGTTCAGGAGGTATTGATGTGACCTGTGATATTACCGCCCAAAGAACATATACAGAGGGGTACGAAATATACTCGGACCGGTATATTTGGCTAGCTTGGCTCACCATTCTCCCGTCTTTTTGTATTTGCTCGACGATGATCTCCTGCGCTTTGTAGTCCCATGTGAGAACGGAGTGGATTCCAGTAATTGAAGTTGAGACAAGTGGAATGATCGCAATCATTGTTAATGAGAAAGCCAGAATCCATGTTTTTCCGAGTTTAATACTTCGTTCCAAGGCTAACACAAGACCAAGTGACAGAATGAAGATTGAAGCAATATACATGCTGAAGTTCTGCGTAGAATACGTAAGGAGTATCGAGATGACACCTAGAAGCTCAAGCAGAATTGGAAATGCAACGGTAAGGCGTTGGCGCACGCGCAGGTTTGGATCAATTACCAAGATGTTTTTTGCCTTCATCCTTGCAGCCCTACCGACTCACAGCCCTATGTAATCGAGCTCTTATAAACCCGCAAAGACTTCTAACCAACCCAAAAAGCGTCCCTCCGAAACGCGCGGCGACGTCAATAGTCAGAACTAGAGGTATCATTGGAGATGCTTTTCGAGTTCTCAAGAACATTCCAGCCATATAAATGCCTAGCATTGCAGCATATGTTAACATACTAAACAGGATTACATACATTAACCAACCTTCTGCAATCAATGACAGGAAAAGTGGAATGCCAACAATGCAAGCCGGAATCATCAGGAAGTTTGTCCCAAGAGTCGATGTCGGATTAGCCACCGCAACCCTGATCATGTATCTTCTCATCAATACTGACGTGCTATCCGAGCTTTTCCTGAAATTCCGTTTGATCCCCTTGCTCAATTTGCTTGGTCCCTGACGAATATGGTATACGACGATTTCCGGATCATAGACTATGTTGTCAGTTTTCGCCTTTGAGTATATCCTCGCCAGCAATTCAGTTTCGTCGTAATGGCTCAGTTTAGGATCGAAGCCGCCGCAGATGTTCAGAGCGTCTCGCCTCATCGCAAAATTAACTGTTTTGATGCAAGGAATGGCCTTGACACCAAAAGCCTTTCCCAATCTTCTCCAGGAATCTATGATTCTGTCACTCTCTCCCAAAGAAACAAGTTTGTCAAGCCCTCCCAACGCAACGAGTTCACCTTTAGAGAACCGACTTGCAATTCCTTCTATCCAATCCTCAGGAACAGTGGCATCTCCATCAGTGAAGGCAACTATCTCTCCCTTAGAGTTGCCAATGCCCAAGTTTCTCGCAAATCCCATCGTACCATGATCTTCGTAGTGCAGTTTCATGATCTGGTTTGTCTTTGCATATTTCATGATTGTTTCATCAGTTCCGTCAGTGCTATGTCCATCCACAAAAACAACATCGTAATTGCCTTTAGGATAAGTCTGCTGCAACAGACTTTTTATGCATCTTTCCATGGTTGCCGCGTTGTTTTTTGTTATGACAATGACAGAGACAAATGGCAACACATGCTTGGCCTTCATATGCCTAGAGACTCCCTGAAAAAGCATTCATGCATGGCATTACTGTTCATAAATCTCTTCAAGCCGATTTGCAACATCGTTCCAGTCAGGAATCTTTTTTCCTATCCACTTTCTCATAAGTTGCCTATCCAAGCCGCGTGTGCCCAAGCTGCTTTCAAGAACATGATTGATCAACTTTGTCAGTTCACCCAAATTGACTGGAACACTTACTCCAAAGCAGCTTTTGTTGTCCACCCATTCACTCAAAGCAGAAGTATTGGCTACTATGCAAGGTGTCCCAGCGACAAGGGCTTCAGCAACAACAAGGGCATAAGCCTCTTGCGTTGATAACAAGATAAACACGTCTGCGTTAGCGTATTTTTGCAGGAGTTCCTGTCTGGGTAAATGGTGGTAGAATACAACTCTATCCTGGACGCGTAGCTCTCTTATGCGCTTCTGCAAAAAGGGTTTGAGTGGGCCCTCTCCAACAATCTCCAGAATCACATCATCAGGCAGCCTTGGAAGCACTTCAATCAAGTACTGAGCTCCCTTGTGAGCGGTCAAGTAACCTACATGCAGAATGGTTTTAGACTCATGATCTTGTCTTCTTAGATCTAAGAATTCATTGAAGTCAACACCATTCGGGATTACGACAACCCTATCAGATTGGAATCCGAACTGTCGACATATCAGCGACTTCTCATATTCGGATACTGCAACAATGTTATCTGCCATCTTCAGAGTTCTCTTTCCCATGGGCTTCACTAGTCTAAGAAGTGAGTTCCTAAATGATGAATGCCCCACCCCATGAAAATGTGTTGTTACGACAAATCTCTTTCGTTTTGCAAGTGTTGAAAAATGCATGGGAAGAGCATGATAGCAATGCGAGTGAAGGATTTCGAAATCAGCTTTGTGAAGCTTCAAAAGCATCTCCAAAGAGAAAGCATATGCTTCGCTTGGACCTTCGCGCCTAAATCTTTCCACTTGAACCCCGTTGACTACTTCGTGCTGAGGGTACTTCGATCCGGGGTTAGTAGCGTATACAGTGACGCGGTGTCTTCGTGCAAGACGCTCAGATATATTCTGTACATGCACTGAAACGCCGCTCGGATCTCGATAAGAAAAAGGGCAGACTTGCAAAATCTCCACAGACATCAACTCTAAGCAATTTCCGGAAACGATTCTAGGCTGATTTCCGGCTTCTTGTTCAAGCAAGCTTGATGCGATCTACAAAGTCTATCTGTCGAAGCATTTGATTCCAAACAGACATGCAGGGCACTCATTGTTTGCATTATCAACTTCGTCTTCCTATTGGCAAAAAGAAGTATAGATAACCTCCAGCGACAGCTGCTAGTACTATGCTGAACATAAATAGCTGCTTGAGCGTTTTAGATGGATCTTTGAAAAACTTCCTTAGCGATCCTCCATAGATTCTGACCATCGCCCGCCTTAGATATGCTGATTCTGCTGACAACGCATCTGATTTGTACATGGAACTTAGGAGAGATTTAGAATATCCTTGCCAGAAGGCCCTTCTGATCAAGAATCTCATTTTTGTTCTTGCTGGAAAAACCTTGTGGTATACTATGGCTTTCGGGTTATAGATTACTTCTTTCCCAAGTTTCGTCGTTAGTCTCATGCAGAATTCGGTTTCCTCTGCTTGAATCTGAAAGTTCGCTTTTCTTCCAAAATCCTGGTTGAATAAACCTACCTTTTTGAATATTCCTCTCTTGAAGCTCATATTCCCTCCGAACAGATTTCTCACATGTGAAAGTTTTTCTGTTTCCAGAAAGCTTGAATGTGTTGCGCCCACTATCCAGTACAATTCCTCGGGAAAATAATCGGACGCACCATTTAGCCAAAGAGGAAGCACTTTACCTCCTACTCCGACTGCATCAAAATCCTTGTAAACTGACGCCAAATTCTGTAACCAATGCTCATCGGCAGTTGCGTCATCGTCAATAAAAGCTATCACGTCTCCGCTTGCACTGTTTATTCCTCTATTCCGACTGTAGGATAGTCCCTTGTTGACTTCATTAAGAATGACCTTGATGTTATCTGCATGCCAAGAGTTGAGACGAGAGCTAAGTAAATCGTACAGTTCACGATTTCCGTCAACCACTATCAATATGTCAAAATCTTTGTAGCTTTGCCTCTTGACACTCTCTAGCAGTTCAAAGAGATCATTTAACCTTTCAAGCGTATACGTACAGATTATTATTGATATCTTCACAAAGCATCATCAAATACTATTTCTTGAGCTCGGAGACAATTTTCATTAACTTGCCAGTACGATCTAACTTGATCTCATCAACAAATTCCACCTCGATAGTCACAGCAGACTCATCAACCTTCAGCAACTTTCTAAAATGGGCTACAAGTCCTGATTCCATAACCTTGTCTTCAACTCCGCAATCATTCTTCTTGACAAGAATCTTGAAAAAGTCCAACCTCTTCTGAATAAGGCGGTATTGATCAATGCAATCAAAGTGCTCAAAGAAAATCATGCCATCGCCGATAACCAGCGGTGATAGCTCTCGTCCGTCTGGCAGAAAAATGATTGAGTCTTTTCTGCCTTCCATAACCTTCATCAATGGAAATGCTCTCTTACATGGACAATCTGTCTCTTCTGACGGAATCCCGACATCGTTCATAGTGTATCTAATTATAGGCATTGCATAGTTATGGAGACTAGTGCAGACTATTTCGCCGCTTTCACCGTTAGCAACTTCCTCTCCATTCTCATCTACAAATTGCATGACAAGCGAGTCCGCTTCGATGTGATAACCTTTCTTCGCTGGGCATTGACAAGCCATTCTACCAAACTCAGTGCTCGCATATTGATCATAGAACGGGGCGTCGAAAACCTTTTCAATGAAGCGGCGAGAGGAATCAACTATCAACTCAGCACCGCCAAGAATTAGTCGCGGCTTAATAGTCTCAATTCCCTCCTTTTCGACATAGTTCGCTATTAGCTGGAGGGATGTTGAGTATCCTTCAATAACATCAGGTTTGAGTTTTTCCAATCTTGCGGCTTGTGTTGATGGGTCGTCGAAAACTGAAAGTGAAGTCAATGAAAAGATATTCAGAAATCGAAGAAGCGCAGGGACTTCATGATGGTTTTCATGTGGAGTTATGCCAACCCAACGATCTCTAGGTTTCTGTCCGCATCCCATGTTAGCGCGCAAGTGCCCCACTTTTCTGATTTCATCCTCTTTTCTATCTATATAGATGAACAAAGGTGTTCCTGTTGAACCACTTGTCGAAACTTTTCGCAGGGATCTAACATCAAATTCCCTGGACATCATCTTTTCGAGGTTTTTCCTCACATCCTCCTTCCCTATTATTGGCAACTTGTTCAAATCTTCAACTGTTTTTATGTCATAAGGTTTCAATCCAAGATTCTCAAATTCCTTGTGATAGAAAGGAACGTTATCATAAGCATGTTTCGCGATCGCTCTCACTTTTCCATTTTGATACTCCCTTAGCCTGTCAGCACTCCAATGGACATGTCTCATCATGCTAATTAGGTCATAAACAGTCCGTGCATAGTTGTAGCTGGCCATATTCTTACCCTGCGAACAATCCTAGATTTCTCCTTCTGGTTCACGTTTCGGGTTCAGTTCTGAAACGACTATCTCAAACTTGCCGCTTTTATCCAACGGGGAATCATCAACAAACTCCACTTCAACCATCACGCCACTTGACTCAAAGCCTAGCGTCTTTTCAAGATGTGCTAAGAATTCTTTTTCAATAGCTCTTTGATAGAAACTGCGATTTCTCATTTTGATGCTGAAACTCAGGAGATTCACCTTCCTCTGCGTGACCCGAAACCGGTCAATTTGGCTGTAAAACTTGAATGAAATCACTGCCGCAATAAGAGCGAAAGGAGCTAATACTCTTCCGTCAGGAAGAGTTAGTAGCGAATCTTTTCTGCCTTCGACAACTTTCATTTGCGGAAGCTTTCTCCCACATGGGCAATCAGTCTCCTTTGTAGCTACTCCGATATCATCAACAGCATACCGTATGAAAGGCATTGCATAATTGGATAGACTAGTGCAGACTATTTCGCCGCTTTCACCGTTAGCAACTTCCTCTCCATTCTCATCTACAAATTGCATGATAATCGAGTCTGCGTCTATGTGATAGCCAGCTTTTTCGGTGCATTGCCACGCCATCCTCTCCAGTTCTATACACGCATATTGATCATAGAACGGGGCGTCGAAAACCTTTTCAATGAAGCGGCGAGAGGAATCAACTATCAACTCAGCACCGCCAAGAATTAGTCGCGGCTTAATAGTGTCTAAGCCTCGACTTTCTATCTCTTTTGCTAGTAACAATAGCGAGTTCGAATATCCACCAAGAACATCGGGCTTCAGTTTTTCAATCAATGAAATCTGAGTACCGACATCCTCAAATACCGATACAGGTGTATAAACGTATAGACCTAACAATCGTTGAAGCATTCCCGCTTTTTCGAAAGTACGAGTAATCGTAACCCATTTGTCCATAGGTTTCTGTCCACAACTAATATTGGCTCTAAGAAACTTGGCTTTTCTGTACTCATCTTCTGCTCCAGTAATGTAAATTCGCAGGGGCTGTCCTGTTGAACCACTTGTGTCAAGTGATTTTAGGCCGGACAAGCTGAACTCTCTTGAGACTACTTGATCGGAGTTTCCCCTAATCTCATCTTTTCTTGTGATTGGGAGTTTGTCCAAGTCCTTTGTTGTTTTAACATCCTCCGGCTTGACACCCATCTCCTTAAACTTCTTATGATAAAAGGGCACCATGTCATACGAGTATTTCAGAATCGCCCTAAGCTTTCTGGTTTGATAATCTACCATTTTCTCCTCGTCCCAGTAGGCGCGTTTCATCAGCCCATGCAAGTAGTTCATTGCTCTAAAGTAGTTAGTCAATTCCTATCACCTCGAAATGTGGAATTATCCTTCCTCAAAACCGCGCCCGTTAAGGCTTGTTTTATGGATTCTCTAGTGTGTTTTTGCAGCTTGGGAATACGTTCTGCCAATTGAGTTCCTATTTCGTCTCTGTTGTTCCAAACATAGTCTATTTTCGACACTAGTATTCCGTATGAAAGCTCACGCAAGCGAATAACGCATTTACCTAACCCCAACTCCATGAAAAACGCCGTTTGCTTGTGATCGTAAGCAATGCACAATGTCGGTACGTATCCAGATATGGCCAAGACGGCCGGGTGCATCTTCGAAGATATAACCATATCCATCTGATCGATTTTCGATTTGAGCTCTTCAACTGTATCCGTGACAAGGATTTTTGCCTTACTTGAATTCCGCATTTCTCGAAGTATGAGTCTGGACATATCCAAATCATCATACTGAAAGCCACTAATAAAATGTGGCAGAAAAACTACAAGCAACTCATGTTCTTCAATGGCCTTGTCTAAAGCCTTAGCATGAGCCTTAACATAATCATGGACCTCATTTTCTGAGAGAGCGTGGCTGTAGATTCCAGGAGACACTGCTATCACAGGGCTCGAAAAGTCAGTAGAAGATAGACCGCCTTCTGTTTTGAAAAGCAGTGCCGTGTCGAATGTTAGGATCTTCGGAGACCTGATCCTCAAAGACTTCACTATACCATAGGAAGTCGGTTCTCTTACTAGAAGACAGTCGCAGTTGTTAAGGGAAAGTCTAGATAGAAAACGACCTATCCATGTACGAAAAGGTCCAACAGAGTTAGGAAGCATAACGACAGGTTTGCCCAGAGATTTCGCAACCAAAATCTCCCAAGTTCTTTCAAATAGGACAGACCACCAAGCCAAAACCCAGTAGATATTCAACGGAAGTAAAGATGCACTCTCCTTGAAATTCTCGTCGCTGCACGAGACTACTAGGTCACATTCTTTTATGTGATTCACAAGTTCGGTACGATAGAGAGCCCTAGACCCAGCCTTGACAGAAACCACTGAAATCACAGAAAAAACAGCTTGTATGAACATGTAAAGGAAGCTAGCAAGTGCATAGACTCGATATTTCGACTCGTCGCGGCTGTATCGGAATCTCTTGGCCTGTCGATCTGCTACCTCATACGGAATATCAATTATTGTAGGCAGAACGTCGTCAAGAGGGAGATTTAGCTTTCTTACTCCTTCGACATCATTGGTAGATACGGAAATATATACGTTACCTAAAATCTCTTTGATCAGATTGACGTCACTTTTTAGTAGCGCCTGAGTTCCTTTGTTGTTCATGTTGCCAACATGAATTATGTGTATCCTAGAAGCTGTCAAACAGAACACCCAGAACCTCGAACTGAACAAAGAAGCTTGTATATTCCATAGTAAAGTCTGAAAAGCGGGAATGGAGCATATAACAACAAAGCCCTAAAATGCTTGCTTGATGAAATTTTGATGCTGAAGTATGGAAATACTGCTCTTGGAAAAACCAAATGAGAGCCTGTGGGGGTTGGCAAGGGATTGAAACTAGGGATTTTTCTGCCAAGCAAATCGAGAACTGACATTCGAAGATTCAGATCCGTCTTCTTGAATTGCAGATTTAGGCCTTGCGAGATAATCACTTTTTCTGCACTGACGGCTCTTATGGATAGCACGCAGCTTGAGCTCATGAGAGTAATTATATCTTTCGCGGTTTCCGTTCTGGCTATGATTACAGATTCGCCAATTTTGTCGTATTTAAGTTCAGGCAGCCAAGCGTCGCCCAGTGATATATCAGATAACCAATTGGTTTGGTCCGGACACATTATACAACGCAATGGGGTGAAAAAGAAAGAGGAGAAAAGAGACCAATAAGCCCTCCAAGAACCTACTAGCGGTATAGTTAAAGTCTCACGATTGTCTGTTTGGATTGACATAGAGCCGGGCCATCCACGGCCTCTATAATCAAGCTTGGTCACTTGCCCTTTTCTCACGCCCATCTTCCTAAGTAGAAGCTCGGTACCGGTGAAACTCACCGCGTGCGAACACATAAGTCCAATATGCAATACTACCTTATCCTTCAATCTCTTCGAGGCTTCTTCTGCCTTTCGAATCCCGTGAATATGACAAGGCAAACCCACAACTGCGAACCTCCCGTCCTCTTCAAGAATCTGGTCTAGGACCTCATTAGCAGCAACCGGGCAATATTTCGACTTTGAGGCAGAAATGATCTCGTCTCTCGTCCTTGCAATGAAAGGCTCTGGCTCCAAAGGCTTGCCTTTTTTCATTCGAACCACCAAAGCACCGTCAATTATCCCCTTTTCCAAGGCAAAAATCAGGATTTGAGTGGCGAGGCCTCCAGAGGCAGAATTGTACCGTATGCTTTCATCTTTAGAATAACCAACATAGCACTCCAAGAAGTTCCCCAAGAAAGCATCGTTGGGCTGTTTTCCAAAGATTCTAGAATTCAACGCGACAAAATCGACAACATGACCAGGGCAACATTCACGGCACAAACCGCAATGGTTACACTTAGCTCCGTCAATTTCAGGCACAAACAGCCCATCTGAAATGCACATTGCGATTGCATCGGTTGGGCAAATCCCAGCACAAGTCCCACAACTCGTGCAAAGTCCATCCGCCACCGTTCTCGTTACATCGTCCAAACAAAGGCCATCCTTATAGGCTTCCTGAGCCATCATCCTCTCGCGCGAACATTTGACAAGTCTATTTCAGAATCGATACAACAGTGTATTCTCTTTCGACTAGAGACTCCTGTTCTTTTTGTACCATGTAATCAGACGAGGCAATTCATTTCCAAGCGTGCGTTTTGGCTTAAAACCTATAATCTTCTGTGCTTTCGTGATATTTGCACAGCTATTTCTAATGTCTCCCGGTTTCGCCTTTGAATGAAGAATCTTGCCACAGTTTCCTCTCACTGACTTGAGAAGCATAGCCGCAAGGTCGTTTACTGATGTGCTTCTTCCAGTTCCTATGTTGAAGAATTCGTCATCAGCACTCGGATTCTCAAGAGCAAGCGTATTTGCGTCCACGATGTCGTCAACATGTACAAAGTCCTTCGACTGCTTTCCGTCTCCATATATAGTTAAGGGCCTGTGATCCAGTAGTCTCAAAATGAATTTTGCTATAACACCGCTGTACGGACTTTCCGTAGTCTGCCTGGGGCCATATACATTGAAGTATCTTAAGCAGACCGTTTGTAAGCCATATGTTTCGTGAAATATCCGGATATAGTTTTCTGCGGCTAATTTTGAAACGCCATATGGAGAAATTGGTTTCGGTTGCATGTCCTCCCTCTGGCGCATTGGTTGATGTCCGTACACGGCTGCAGACGAAGCAAAGATAAATCTTTTAACATTCGAATCTACAGCAGCCTCAAGCAAATTGAGAGTTCCTTTCACATTTATGCTTTCTATCAATGTTGGTTTTAGGACACGTTTGGTTACTGCCGCTTCATGGAATATCACATCTACGTCTTCGACCAAGCCCTTGACGCACTCGTGATTCCTTACGTCACAATTCGTGAAGTGGAAATCTTTCCTATGGAAATTGTGTTTTATGTTCTCAAGTTTCCCAGTGGACAAGTTGTCGACGGCGGTTACTTCATGACCCGCCTCTAATAGTCTGTCAACTAAATGACTACCAATAAAACCAGCGCCACCGGTAACAAGAACCTTCCCAACTGCGTCAGCCATCTTACGCCCAGCCACGTCCACCACATCTCAACAGACAAGCATTACAGCCAGCCCTCAAAAGCACAAAAGCGCGCGTCACGTTCAGCACGGTTCTTAGACTCTACTAACACATTCCCTCCCTTACAGGCGCAGAACCGAAACAAGCTCCAAAACATAACGGAAGCCCGATAATAAAGTTTCCCCCCTGAACTACACTTTTCACAACCTAGTGTCTTGCGTCCAAAATTCTCCTCATATTCAACTGGTCAACAATGTGAATTCCCCTTTCCAAGACAGTCGGTAACCAGAGCTCGCACTATGGATCTGACAGCTTCCTTGCATGTGTATTGCGGTTTCCATCCCAGTTTGAGAAGTTTTTCTATTGAAAGTTTCATCGTTTTTACGTCTCCTTTCCATCCCTGTCGCCATCAACTCCGCCTGTGAAGACAAACTTAATGTTCGGTCTGTTCATCTCGTCTGCACGCGCTAACTACCTTATGCACATTATTCAGAAGTCTCTCAACCAAATGGCTGCTTATGAAGCCAGCTCCGCCAGTTACAAGGCGCGCGCTGAATTAGATTGCACATGCAAATAAAGATTCACAGCCCAGTCATCAAACAAGATTAGTGCCCTATGTGTGCGCTTTCCATTGAGAGTCAGATTATACGTATCTCTGTAGAACACCCAAAAAACAAAGTTTATTATACGTTGATATTTCCTAAGTACGGATATTATGCAAAGACACCAAAAACATTCACTTCCCTTGATCGTGGGTCTAATGATGGCTTTGGCAACAACTGCCCTCTCTACTCAGCCAAGGGCATATGTGACGGTGTTGCTGAGCGGAGTAACCGTTCATACCAGCGGAACCATTAGCGCTGGCCCTAGGGCAATCAGAGTGCAGCAAACTTGTGGAAGCAGAATCGTTGATGAGAATGGAAGCGAGGTCATGTGGCGAAGCACCGGAGGAAGCTACCTTTTTCAAGCTGAAGATTATAAGACTGCTTGGGAGAAGCATCTCCCGGAAATTCAAAAAATGGGAATAAACACAATGCGGTTGGCTTTTGCCTTTTCAGATAGCTCTCCAGACCCTCAGTATGGCACACCTACAGCGGACATTTTGAATCTCAGCAAACTAGATTGGATTCTGGATTTCCTTGACAGGAAAAATATCAAAGCAATCTTAGACTGCCATAACTTCGGGGACATGAACGGCGATTTTGGTTCACAAAAGCTAATAGACGGATGGACTAGAGTTGCTCAACACTACCGAGGCGATTCAAGAATTGCGGCATACGAGTTGTTCAATGAACCGATGGAACCAACATGGGATCGTTCCTCCGTCAACTCGAAAGAGGATGTCGCCAGAGCTTACGCGACTCTAACTCAGGAAGTTAGAAAGTGGGACCCTGAACATATAGTCATTTGGCTATCACAACCCGATACTCCTCCAATAGAGAACATGAGTGAATTCCTGCAGCCGAATATGGTTATCACGGTACACACGTGGTGCAAAAAGAGCAGTTGGGAACTCCAAGTATGGACGCCAGAACAAATATCAAACATGACAGTCTCAAACCTAGTAGAGTGCAGAAAAAAATATGACCTTCCTTTTTGGCTTGGCGAGATTTGCAGTAGCTATCCCTACGATTCTTCAAATCCCGGCTGGGTGTCAGTAGAACCGTTATTGTGGGGATGCGAGGAGCAAGTCATTGGGTGGGATCTTTGGGATGCCGGAATCAACTATCTGCCGTTCTTCCCCCTGAAAATATACAATCAAAACCTCACTCGAGCGACTTGGCAGACCGTCCCCACCTTTGCAGGTTATATCGCAGAGTGGCACGGCGTGGAAGTTCTGGAACCTTGCCGAATACAAATGTGGCATGGCAACGACTATGTTACTTTCAGGCCAGGGATAACCATTCAGGTAGTTGCGACTCACCGTCTTTCGGACGGTACGTTTGAAGTAGCTAGCAATGAGAAGATAACCGTGTCTGGACAACTCACAATATGTAACGAAGAAGGGACGCAATCGCATTCCGGAGACTGGAACATGTTCGTCTATCCTGTTAGCTAGAAGGCAATTGGAGATTAGGATTGTGCTCCACTTCTTGTTCATCTTGATCGCAATGAAGAAGACGTTCATAAAGCGCCATTAGCTTTTTGGCGATAACTCTCCAGTCATAGACCTCTGTGGCTATTCTCCTAGAGTTCAGACCCAGAGATTTTCTGAGGCTTTCATTTGAAAGCAACATATCTATTTTGCTGGCCAAATCTAAAGCGTCTCCGGTTCCAAATAGGTAGCCATTAACACCATTACTGATTACGTCCACTATTCCGCCACTAGCCGATCCAATAACTGGACATGCACTTGCCATAGCCTCAAGGAGAACCATCCCAAAAGCCTCGGCAAAGGACGGTAATACCAGCACGTAAGCTCTACTGTATATCATCCTGAGCTCTTCTTTGCTCACGGCCCCTGTAAATGCATATGAATCTGAAGGTAGATTGTTGCAAGCCCACCGCATCACTTGACGGGCATACCAATTGATCGACTGCTTTGTGAACTGATCACTCAACGGTCCAACTATGAGCAACTTCAAATTCCTGTATCTATAGCTTTCAAGAAGTATCTTGTATGACTTGAGGAGAACCTGAGCACGCTTAATATGTGAGACTTTCCCTACATAAAGGATAACACGCTTTCCCTCTAGGCCGTATTTCCTGTCAATTATGTCACTTTGGAGGGCTGGTCTGAAGAAGTTAGTGTCAACGCCATTGGGGATTAGAAAAAGCCTCTGAAGGGGCACATGTGCTTTTTCATTCAAAGCTCTTTTCATTGTATCGTTCAGCGCTATGACAGCATTGCTTCTTCTCATGTTGTAAGATTCTATTTTCCTGATGACTTTTTCTCCCCAATGAACCCTCTCCGAGGTCCACTCTGGATTATGGCATGTATAGACGAGTTTCGGGCCATTCCGTGTGCTTTTGGCTATAGCAAACCCTGCCAGACCCGTGTTTGCATGAATCAGGTCGTACTTCTTCAGTTTCCTGACAGAAGAAAGACCGAAAGATAGTTCTTGTGGGAAGTCCTTTCTAGGCAAATAGCGAGGCATCTCAGGTGTTCGTATTCTTATTAGCGGCCCCACAAGGCATGTTTTATCTCCAGAGAAAGCTCTGTCGAATGCTGTCGCATCGATCCCTAGCTTTCTAAGGCTTTGGGTCAGCTGAAAAACATACTCTTCGATAGCACCGCCTCTAGTAGGAGGTACACGTATCAGTCCTGAGGAAATCAGTGCGACCTTCATGTTTTCAAAAGACCCTTCCACTATCACATTTCGCTTTCTGCTGAATGATCCTTTACCCTATGTGCACTCTGACACACAACGATACTGTGAACGCAGTAGGATAAAAGTGAGATTTGAGCTAACCTATCATTATGGTGTTCGGTGACCTTGTTGCTCCATCAGGATACTTGTTGTTTGGTGTGCGCGCGCTAGGCGTAGTCACATAGACCGCGTCAATATTCGAGCCGGCGAGTTTCTGAAGATCATCCACAACTTGGACGTCACGAAATATCTTCCTAGATATCCTGAGAATCAACTTGCTCTTATCACACACGGCGCAAAGCTTAACCTCAGGCATTGCACTCAGAAGACTCGCGTGCAACAAACCCATTTTGCCTAAACCAATGACGGCAACTCGGACCGTCGAATCACTTTTCATTGAATTCACCAGATCTCTCTTGAAACGAAAAAAATCTCTCCTTGAGACTAGGATCTAAGAATGTCCGCACAACCCAATCTTACTGCTCCTTCGCTGCTCAAAGAAGGCTTCCAACCAAGCTTCCCCAGCTTCTCCACTGAAAGCTGCATAACCTTAACGTCACCTTTCCAGCCTCTACCGCCAGCAACTTTCCTGTTGAACTTGAACCTAGGCTTGGCAATTCTCATTTCTTCGCTAACTACCTCAGCAATACGTTTCACATCGACTTGGTCCAGCGAACCAACATTGTAAGCCTCAACAAACTCGCTCTTGCCAAGAACGTTCAAAACAGTCAAAAACGCGCTAGCAAGATCTTTAACATGCAAGTATGACTTCTTTTGTGTACCGTCTCCCAGTATTTCCAGTTCTGACGGGTTTTGTCTGAGCTTCCTGATAAAGTCTATGATCACACCATGATTTGACCGTGATCCCACAATGTTAGCAAACCGAAGCAAAGCCCCTCTGAGATCAAATGTATGACAATACGAAGCGACAAGCGCCTCACATCCAAGTTTAGACGCCCCATAAATGGAAATGGGCAGAAGAGGTCCATAATCTTCCGGAGTCGGAAACACGTCAGCTTCACCGTAAACCGTCGAAGTGGAAGCAAAAACAATGTACTTCGCAGTTTCGCTCTTTCTCATAGCTTCAAGAAGATTGAAAGTCACAAGCAAGTTCTCATTGAAATGAACAGAAGGATTAGACCCGCCCAACCTGACATCAGGGTTCGCAGCCAGATGAAATACAACTTTGATGCTGGCAACACTTCTGTGAGCCATATCAGGATCCTTTAGATCCCCCTTAATCAGCTCAAAACATGGATTATCCAGCCAACTCTGAAGATTACAAATGCTACCGTTACTCAGATTATCAACCACTTTAACATGAAAACCTCTCTCCATCAAAGCATCAACCAAATGCGAACCGATAAAACCAGCGCCACCGGTAACAAGAACCTTCCCAACCGCGTCAGCCATCTTACGTTCAGCCACGTTCACCATATCCTAACAAACCAGAACTACAACCTCAAAAACCTTAGGATCAAACCGGCACCACGACCTTATCATCTTCTATGTTGAGTTTGATGTTGAAGATGATGACATCAACCTCCACGGCACGCCATCATCTTCCTGTTCGAAAAACCTCAACCTACACTTCCCTCATGAGGCAACAGAACCGAAGCAACTTGATCCAGAAGTAGTAGTCGACCAGAGTGGGGCCTATACGCCGACTACTTCCTGTAAAATTGAAATGCTGGCAACATGTCCATGTCTAGTACGTGGTTTCCAGCAAAATCCGCTTCAAGATCGTAAGACCGTGCCTCAGTTTCAGCTTTTTCTCGCCCAATCGTGGCCTATACTTTATGTCTATTTCCCTAATGCCGTATCCTCTTCTCTCGACATGATGATTCAACTCAACTTCTATGTCGAAGCCTTTGGATTTAGGCGTCCAGTTCTTCAGTATTTCCCAACGCACCACTCTTAAACCTGTCAAGGGATCACGCAGAGCAACCCCATTCAGCATGTTATGCGTAAAAGCCAAAAACCTATTCCCAAAGTGGAATGCGTTGCGCATGGTTTTGACATCGAGATGGTGGTTAAACCTGTTTCCGCAAACCATGCCCACTTCCGGGTTCTCATCCAATATTTTTATCATTTCCGGAAGATACTCTGCTGGATAAGTGTAATCCGCATCAGTAAAAACAACATATTCCACGTCCATATTCATCTGTTTAAACGCCGAGTTCAATGCGTCGCCTTTGCCCTTGCCTTCTTGGCATATAACCTCTGCGTCCAGGTCTTTTGCAACTTCAACCGTCCGATCATGACTGTTGCCGTCAACCACAAGAACCCAAGGCTTTTCCAAGTAGTGTTGGAGCTCCGCTATGGTAAGGCCGATGCCCCGCTCCTCGTTCAGAGCAGCGATTACCGCCAATACAGAGTTACCAATGGCCTTCTCCCACATTTCCAACACCAATAGCACATTAATTACACAATTATTATAAGTGAAATTGTCCCCGACTCATTTAAACAAATAAGGAATCTAGTTCTATAAGACTCTTCTATTTCGGATTCTGAAACGGAATGGTCATATTAAGCCGAATCCCAACAAACCGATTATGATACTGAAAGCCTGAGAGGGCGGCGTTGTAAAGCCACAACTCAAAAAAAAGCTGGTAATAGAAGTCGCTGTTTGTTTGGTCCCACGCCGCGGACTCGTTAACATTAATACTCAACCCATTCAAAGTCAACGTTTGAACCCTGCTCGTGTTACCATCAAAGGAGACATCGCCAAACGAAAAGAGCACTTGTCTCTCGCCAGTTTCCTGATCTCTGACAAAAAAGCGATATTCAAACAGTGGAGGCAGACTGCTCGGCGTCTCGTTCACATTATCCGGCAAGGATCCTGTCTGATTTCTGAGCTTAACGTAGACAACGTAATACTCTGAACCGCCCATATGATTACCCACGCCCAAATAAATCTTGTAAGCCTCGTTTGCGCCCACGTTGAACGGGTAACCCTCAGCCATGTGACCTGGACCCAAAATCCAAAGCTCTGAGAAACTCTCGCTCCCAGGCAACCTGACAAACATGGCCAGCGTAGGAGACACAATGATTAAAGCCAACCCGATACAGGCCAAAACATACAGCAGCCTGCAATCACCAAGATTCATCAAGTCTACCTCAACTCTGGCCTCAAACCAAGAACACGCTTTTCATACCTGTTCTTCAAATATCTCCAACCAAGCAAGCTCAAAACAAAAAAAACGCTCAGAACAACGCTTGACAAAGCCACCGTAAAGAACAGCGCATTGCTCCGGGCCTGCTCCGCCTGAACTTTCAAGTTTGCCGCCTGAGACGCGATCCCAAATGCGTCACTGCTGCAGTTGGACGCGGACGAATAAGCCGCATCGTAGTCGCCCAATCGGTAAGCATCGTGAGCGTCGTCAAGCAGGCCGCCAGCAACCTGAAGACTGGCAACCAACTGCGTGACGTTTCCTCCCACCTGTTCAGCCTCGACCACAGCCACGTAGGCCGAAGCCAAACCACCATCAGCGTTGGCCACTGCCGCTTGCGCTTGAGACTGGTCAAAAGCGAAGCAAACGTTCAAGCGCAAGGCAAAAACAAGAGTGAGCGCAAGCATACAAGCAAGCGCGTAGTTTCTCTTCAGCATAGCTAGACGCCCTTCAGTTCAAGCAAATCCTCAAGCGTTTTTCTCTTAGAGTTAACCTCTTGCAGTTTTTTCTCCACAAATTTATGATGCTTCAAGTAGTTCCGGTAGATCTCCAAGAATTCCTCTCCCTTAGACGTGAGCACATAGCAACGTTGTTTTCGTTCCGAACGCACCAAACACGCAACCAACACGTGGTTCAGATACTTGGTAAGAAGCTTATAACTCAAGTTGGCACGGTACATAATCTGTGTCTTCTTGGCCCTTTCGTTCTCACTTATGACGCCAAGCATGTCCGCTATGATGTCAAGTTTACTTCGATAATTACTCATGACTCATTCCCCAAAAATGATCATCGAATTGAAAACCGTAACCGATTCAGCTACTCTTCATGTTTCAAGACGGCTTAGCTGGCTAATAATGAAGCCAGCCCCGACCGTCCTTCTTCACCTGTTGCCTCTTCTTCTCAAAAGTCTCGTATTCTGCTCTTCGCCGTGACCTTGCTTTACGTGCTTGAACAGCAATAGCCGTTCTGATGAATTTGCCCCACCCACCCACAGAAGGGTCAGGGGGAACAACCATGTCCACATTAGCCACTCCGCGCTTTTCAAGAATCTCTCGAAAATTCAACATCCTGAAATTTCTGGTAGCAAAAATCACAGTGCCCTTTTCGACAAATAACGTCGAATAATCCTTATCTGCAATGCCTTCGGCTCTGACCTTGTCATCAATTCGATCCCACCACAGTTGCTTCCACTGTGTTTTCAGTTCCTCAACGACGACTTTTTTATCTGAAATCTCCACTAGCCAATCCCTCCCTGACAGGAGCGGAAAAGAAAACGTTCATAAAAGCCTCAATATTCAACTACTCGCTAGCTCCCCCCAACTTGAAAGCTGCATCCTGAAAGAAGTCTCTGTTGGCCTTTCATTTTCCTTTCTCCCTTGTCGAACCCAGATTTCTACCCATCTGATTCGAATTCTGGTATAAAAACCTATAAGTAAAGAAAAGATATAGGAATGTTCTAGAACTCGGTTCTACATTTCCAGAAAATGGCTCGCAAAGTCCCAGTTTTCAGCCAGCGCGCGCGCCCTAACGCTTAAGCTGATAGAGAGGAATTTGAAGAAGAAGGCCCTCTTCTCCGTTTTTTAACCCTCTATATATAGGTTCAACATGGCTTTATAGTAGGATAGTGAAGAAGGTTGAGCGTGACAGCCACAGTCACATTGCCATGTGGATGCAAATATCAGGACAAAGGTTTCCTACTAGTGCGCGTTTATGAGTGCCCTTACCACAAGCAGAAGCGTACGAGAAAGAGAACCTACCGACCCAAGGCTGAATGTGTAAGACCCTGAGCGCTATTGGAATCAATTGCATGCTTTGGATTTGCTTGTAGAACATGCTGCGTCTTTGCACAGACCTGAATCAGCGAGGTTTCTGCACCACTATCCTATATGTTGATTGAATATTGTTTTGAAGGATCTATTAATGAAAATAATCGTGGAGCTCGAGTGTGATGGGGCTGCCCGTCCCATACCAAAACGGGTTCAAGACCTGGCATTCGCACAATGCTTCAGATACGAGGTCTTTCAACTGTTTCAGATTACCAAGTAAGCGAAGGTCGGACCGGACTCATACCCAAATGGGGTCAACTCCTAGGCTTCTGAGTTAACCCGAGGGGCGAAGTCTTTGCACTAGCTACACTTCTTGATGCTTGCCTTAGCGCCCGCTAAATGGTGCCAGCATTTTTCAGAGCGTCTAGGACCAGAAACGTTTCGGTCTCGTGTTCCCTTCTCCCCCAGCTTCCGTCCTTGTTCTGTCTCTTGATGACTGATGGGAAAGCTCTTTCAAGTTGCTTCTTTGCCACGGTATGTCTGGCTCTGGATAGGGCGTGGAATGTATGGTAGAATGGGAAGCCTTTCCATGCTCCTGTTTTGGTTTGCAGTTTTGCAAAATGCTCTAGCCCGCTGTTGACCTGTTTGGATTCTGCACTTAGGGGATGTTCAATCAGCATACGTAACACGTTGATTGTGCACCATGCGCCACACCATTCAGGATTCCAAAAATCAAGATATGATCTTACGGTCGTTTGAACCTGCTTATTGTTGTGAAGACCGAAAATGTGGAATAAATGAACTGCATAGGTTGTTTGATAGAAAATCGAACAGCCTGGTCCGAATTCTCCATAGGATGTTGAACGCATCAGACTTGGGTCTTTTCTATTAGGTGAATTGAAAAAGCCTGGGTAGCCTCGATAGTCGTATTTCTGAATCGACAGAAGCCATTCTAAGGCCTTCCTGACGCTTTTGTCCTCTGCTTCACAGCCTAGGAGAGCCAGGTTCCATAGATTGTTGGCGGTTCGAACAAATAGCTGGCTCCAACTTCCATCCACAGACTGGTCTGCAACTGTTTGCTCGTACAATCTTTTCTTCAGGATTGCATCACTCTTGATTTCCTTTTTGAAGATCTCTCTTCTGATGTAGACGCCGATGGGTGATTCTAGACCTGCGGCATAATTCAGCGGGTCAATCTTTAACTTATCTGATGTGTTCATCTGACTGAACCACAAAAGCTGATTTCAACCCTGATGCATAAAAAGGGTTTGGGTTTGGGGGTAAGGTTTTATCCCACACACTACCATCAGAGATCTTATCGTCAGTCAATCCAATCGAAGATTCTTCCACAAATCATAAAAACTGAACTAGTAATATATACAATTTCCACATTAGAGGGTTTGCATTGAATAAAATAAACGTGAATAGGAAATTTGTCTCGTTGGCTTTTGTGTCAGTTTTCTTATTATCTGCAACGATTGGAAATAGCTTCGTGACTGAAGCACCCTTCGAAAAAACAGCTAGTAGCGATTCAATTGACTCGTTCCCGCAAGCGGGGAAGTTCTATACTCTAGCATGCCGTAGCTTCGAATGGGCAGTTTTTGGTGGAGAAAATGTAACAACGGGTCATCATGAGGAAATTGATAAGTGGAGTATCCAAGACGTGGTCGGTGATGTTGTTCTTGTCAACAGAACATATGTGGATTCATACATTCGACCTCAAACAGGCGAGAACTACACAGAGACGTATGATTTTGATTATCAGATTGCCACGAATCGAACTATATTATCGGTGCATTGGAACGATATGGTTTTCACTACCGCTGGATTTGTGTGGTCAGATGAAGGATGGCTCGATGTGGATGTTGGCGAGCACACTAAAGCTTGGTTTCCCACGGACCTGTATATTGGAGCCTACGTCCTTGTTGGCTGGACCAATGATCGTAGTTTTCTTGATGACATGCTGTATGAGGTTGTGGACGACGAGGTCATTCAAGTCATAGGCGAGAAACAAGACTGTTGGATGTTGCGGATGCCCCCATCAGTCACAGTAGACGGACTTAGAGCATACACGGGGACTTATTGGGTTGACAAGGACACTGGAATTCCGCTGAAGCTTCACTGTAAAGAGTGGGCTCTTGACGGCTCCAGCGGATGGGATGAGGAGTACGTGCTTGTCCACACGAGCATTGACTTAGGACCAGAATCAACCCAGCCTGCGTCGCCAACTTACACTCTAACCGTTCCCACAACTCCAGGCTTCCCAGAGGCTGGCAAATTCTGGTCATGGTACGTCCTTGAGAATGGCTGGAACATGAGAGACGCGTCAAACGTAACCTATTATCAGGAGGGACTCTTGACACGATGGGTGGCTAACGTCATAAACGACGAGGCACTAATCTACAAAATATTCTGGGGGGACTATATCTGTGACGCAGAAAACGTCAAAGAACTTGAGGCTGTGGACATACTGTACACCATTTATCGTGCAAACACAACTACAAGAGAAATTCTCGAAGCCATCTCGAGCATAATCTATCACGTTAACATGACTTCTCTAACATACCA
>Ga0315279_10002738_pt1 | contig 25823 bp, 23 predicted proteins | sample YL17G06_20_MG_FD_203694 | JGI IMG/M metagenome (GOLD analysis project Ga0315279, IMG submission 203694) | Sediment microbial communities from Yellowstone Lake, YNP, Wyoming, USA - YL17G06_20 | ecosystem: Environmental > Aquatic > Freshwater > Lake > Sediment | place: USA: Wyoming | collected...
CGGAGACAGCAGGCTTGGTGGCCCGAGGCGTGGCGCTGGGCGTGGGCGTAACGTCGCTAGAGCCCTCAAGTAGCCGCTGCGCCTGGCGCGTGACGTTGTCGGCCACGAGGGCGGCATGGTCCAGCATGGCCTGCGGCAGGGGCCCGGCACCGGAGCGGGCCTGCAGCAGGCGTTCCTGGTCCACGCGTGAGCTCTTGATGACCTGCTCGAGGAGCGTGTGACGCAGGTCACCAGGGGCACTCTGGGCTGCGTCGATCGCGCCTAGCAACTGCCGTGACATGCGCGTCACGACGGCCTCGTTGGCGCGGCGCTGCTCGACGGCCAGACGCAGCATCTCGTCCGTGCGGCGGTCGGCAAAGTGCAGGTAGAGCCGGGTGCGTGCCGAGGGGTCGAGAGTCAGCACTGTGCGCGCGTCCTCGGCGGCGAGTTTCAGCGGGTAGAGCGGCGAGCCGGGCAGGCTGCCCTCAGCGGCGCGCGCGATTCCGCCACCCACGCTCAGCACCAGAGCCAGCACGAGCGTAGCGGCCACCAGGCTGCGCCAGAACTGCGCGGGCAGTCGCAGGCCCAGGCACTGAGGCCGAGCCACTGCCTGCTCGTGCATCTGGGCGGCTTGGCCCAGGAATGCGGCGCGGTGGGAAGCTTTGGCACGCGGCGCAGGGGGCGCAGCGCTGCGCAGTGGCACCAGGTAGGCAGCCGTCTCCAGCAGGCTACGCAGCTCATCGCGCTCGGCGCGCGAGAGGCGCGCCTGCTTGAGGCGCAGCAGGTACTCATCGAGCGTTCTGCCGGCCTGCAGCTGGGCCATGCCACGACTGAGCGCCTGCTCGAGTGCGCGACTCATGGCGTCTCCTCCCGCAAGTGGCTATCACAAAGGCACCAAGGCGCCAAGACACCAAGACTTCCTTTTTCCCTTTGTGTCTTGGTGCCTTTGTGTCTTCGTGCTGGAAGCACGAGAGCAGGCCGGTACTGGGCGAGCCAGGCCGCGAACTTGTGCAGTTGCTTGGGCGTCACGGCGTTGTCAGCCACGTTCTCTTGGTCACCCTCCTCCGGATGCGATGGGCCGGGTGTGCCTGGCCGCTGACCATGGGACAGGGCCCTGCGCAGCGCCAGCAGCGCACGGTGTTGCAGCGCATCCACAGCGCCCTCGCTCTTGCCGAGGATCTGGGCGACCTCGCGGCTGTCCATGCCTTCGAGGAATTTGCAGACGATGACTTGTTGCTGGGTGGCTGTGAGCTGCTGGAGGGCCGTTCGCACACGTTCCAGCTGCAGATTCTGCTCGACCGTGTGCGTCAGGTCTGGCTCGCCGCTGTCCAACCACTCGGCGGCCTCCAGGTCCTCCACCGGTTTGCGGCGGAACGTGTCGACCACCAGGTTGTGCGCCACGCGGTAGAGCCATGCGCTCAGGTTGCTGCGCGGGCTGTTGCCACTGCGCACCGCGATGAGCAGACGAGTGAACACGTTGGCGGCCAGGTCCTCCGCGGCATCCGCGCGACCCAGGTAGCAATAAATGTAGCGATAAATGCGGTCATAGTAGTCATCGTAGACTTGACCCAGAGCGACTGTATCCCACTGACGAATGCGTTGCAGCAGGGCGGCGTCGGAACTGCCTTGCGGGGCTTCCCCAGTCAAGAGGCCTCCTCATCCTGCCACTTATATGACGAAACGGTGACATCCAGCATACGCCTCAACCTGAAAAACCTCCCGGGGTCTATCCAACGCGTTCGTCAGGCAGCACAGCGTCGCCCCTCAGGAGGCTACTCGAGCGACGTCGAGCACGCGCCAGGTGCGCACCAAAACACGGCCCTATCCTAATGGATGATGGGCCATTTGTCAAGAGGCAGTGCGATGTGGTAACGAGTGAGGGGTGGCAAGTGACGAGTGATGAGCGATGAGTGGTCCCTCACGGACCACTCATCGCTCATCACTGCTCAATCGTGGCTCAGCACGTATGAGATGTTGATGCCGTGCAGGTAGTTGTAGACCTGGATCAGGTAGGTGCCGGAGGCCTGGGGCAGGAATGCCAGGTCGTGGCCGCCGTGCGCGTAGGTGAGGCCGTCGGGGCCGTAGACGTTGAGGCCAAAGCCCTGCGAGACGAGCTCATTGTCGGGTGTGTAGTAGAGGTGCAGGGTGGTGGGGTTGCTGGAAGCGGCCAGATCGAGCTTGTAGTAGTGAAAGCTGCCGGCGCGGTTGCCGAGCAGGCTGCCCGAGGTCAGGCTCAGGCTGTGCGCCGCCTCCGGTTGCGAGGCGGGATTGGACGCCGCGTCGGCAGTCGGCGTGGCCACGCCGGCAGGAGTGGGTGTCTGCGGCAGGGGCAGGCCGCCGATCTGCAGGCGGAAGCTGATCGGAGCGCCATCCAGGTAGTTGTAGACCTGGATTAGCCAGCGTGCCGGGTTGGTGTCGGACCAGTAGAGCGTCTTGCGGTCCATCTTGGTGAGCGAACGGCGCGCGCTGCCGATGAAAAAGCCGTTGGGTCCGTAGACGTTGAGGCCTGCGGCGTGTGAGGCGACGGGGTCGCCCGGCGCGAGGTCCAGGTCGAGCGCGATGATGCGCCCATCCCCCGGGTAGTCGATGGTGTAGTAGGCAAACGAGCCCGCCGGGCTGCCGACAAGCGTGAACTCGAGTACCTGGTCGCCCGGTAGGTGCACCGGCGTGCCGGGATCGTGGCTGACGTCGGCCCGGATGCCCGCAGCCAGGGCAAAGCTGGCGCTGAGCAGCATGGCCAACGCGAGCAGGCTGCGCACGACGATCGGAGTCCGTACCGTTCTTGGCAGTTGCATCATATCACACCTCACGTCGAACCATTCTCACCTATCAAGACGAAACAGGGGAGCCGATGGATACGGGCAGCAGAGAGTGACAAGTGTGGATCTCTAGCGCATGTAATCGCGCAGTTGGCGGCTGCGGCTGGGATGGCGCAGGCGATTGAGCGCCTCACGCTCGATCTGGCGGATGCGCTCGCGCGTAAGCCCAAACTTTTCGCCGACCTCCTTGAGCGTGTAGGAGCGGCCGTCCTGCAGACCGAAGCGCAGGCGCAGAATGCGCGCCTCGCGCGGGCTGAGCGTGGCCAGAATCTCCTCCATCTTCTCGGAGAGCAAGTTCTGCGTGACCGAGTCGGTGGGGGTGGGGCTGTCCTCATCTTCAATGAACTCGCCCAGCTCCGAATCCTCTTCCTCGCCGACGGGCTTTTCCAGCGACAGCGGGCGGCGCGAGACCTTCAAGAGCCAGCGCACCTTACTCGGGTCGAGGCCCATGCGGTCGGCGATCTCGCTCGGGGTGGGCTTCTGGCCGCCGTCCTGCTCCAATTGTTGAGCCGTGCGGTAGACCTTGCGGATGCGGTCTCCGACGTGTGAGGGCAGGCGGATAATGCGGCCTTGCTCGGCCAAGGCGCGCGTGATGCTCTGACGAATCCACCACGTGGCGTAGGTGCTGAACTTGCAGCCGCGGCGATAGTCGAACTTTTCCACAGCCTTCATCAAGCCCAGGTTGCCTTCCTGGATCAGGTCCAGGAAGGGCACACCCTGGCCCATGTAGCGCTTGGCGATGCTGACGACCAGGCGTGTGTTGGCTTTGATGAGGTGCGCGCGCGCCGCGTTGCCGACCTCGATCTCGCGGATGTACTTTTCGCGCAGCACGGGGTTCTGGCCGTTCTTGTCGAGACGGCGGTGGGCGACTTTGCCCCTTTCGAGTTGTTTGGCCAGGCGGATCTCCTCGTCGGGCTTTAGCAGGGGGACACTGGCCATCTCCTTGAGGTAGAGGCTGATGGTGTCGTCGGAGCTGATGCCGCTCAGGTCAAAGACCTCTTCCTCCACCTCGGGTTCGCCCTCGACTTCCTTGGGTTCTGGGCCCTTCTCGTCCTCTTCCTCTTCCTCAGTCTCCTCGGAGATGATCTCGATGCCTTCGTTGTAGAGGTACATTAGCAGGTCCTCCAACTGAGGCAGGTTCTTCTCAGCCTCGGGAAAGTATTCGAGCACGTCCTCAACCGTCAAGTAGCCCTGTTCCTCGGCCTTCTCGACGAGCTCATGCGCTGGATCGAGCACTTTGTCCTTTGCTTTCAGAGTCGTTTCGGTCATCGTGTTCCTTCACCTGACATCTTATGGGCGGCCGCGTACGCTATACGGGCATGCATGTGCTGTGTGATCAATACGCCACAGGGTCGAGTAAGGTTGCGCCAACCCGGCAAATGCGCGGCGCAGCAGACGTCGCTCCAGCCTGACTCTCATACTGGCATCCCTACACACGGTGCCGGGCCTCGATCGGGCGGTCATGAGGGCCTGGGGGAGCGACCGGAGGAAGACAAGTCTCCCCCTTGCGTTCGCATGCATTATACCACATGTGGGCAGGCTATGTCAATACTTTTCCTTGGAAAGTCAGGTAAATTCTCTCCAATTTCCTGCCATAATGACAGGAAACCTGCCCCCAAGCCTGCGCGGGCGGGTTTCCTGGTGCCGAACGGCGTGCGAAATGATCAGCCTAGGCCCTCTTGGCCGCGACTTTGATGGTCTTGGGCTTGGATTCTTCGGACTTGAGTATCGTCAGGGTCAGCACGCCGTGCTCGAACTTGGCCTCTGCCTTGTCGGCGACGAGTGAGCTGGGCAGGAGACTACTGCCAGCGCCCTGCATACTGCCAACCGCCGACCGGATACTGGAAACCGGCAAGTGGTAACCGGTCTATCTCCGTCGTCTTCCGCCAAATCCACCCAGGATGGAAACATAGTACAGGAGCGTGCTGAGGACCTGCACCAGCGCGGCCACGTAGGTCCAGGCGGCGGCATTGAGCACCTGGCGCGCGCCCGCGGCCTCCTGCGCGTCGATCACCAGGCCGTCGGCAGTGAGCATCTGCAGCGCGCGGTGGCTGGCGTTCAGCTCGACGGGCAGAGTGATCAGGGCGAACACGGCGCTGAGCGAGAACAGGATCAAGCCCACAGCCGCCAGGTCGGGGGAGTTGAAGAGCAGCAGCCCGACGAAGAAGATGATGGGCCCTAGCCAGGCACCCACCTGCACCATGGGCACGATGCCCGCGCGTAGACGCATGGGGCCGTAGCCGGTCTGGTCCTGCACGGCGTGGCCTACCTCGTGGGCCACAATGCCCAGCGAGGCCACCGAGCGTCCATTGGCGACGCCCTGCGACAGATGGAGGGTCTTGTTGCGCGGGTCGTAGTTGTCGCTCAGCTCGCCCGGGATGCCCTCGATCTGGATGTCGCCGAGGCCCTGGCTCTGCAGCAGGTGCTGGGCGGCCTCCAGGCCGGTCATGCCGCGTGCGTTGGGCACGCGCAAGTACTTGCTGTAGGCCGAGCGCACGCGCATCTGGGCCCAAAAGGCCAGCAATAGGGCCGGCAGCGCAAAGACTAGATAGAGCGGGTCAAGGTAGAACATAGGCACTCCTTGGAAATGCAGAATTCAGAATCGGGAATGAAGCATGAACAATGTGTAATTGCGAATGAACGAATCAACTTCCACGGCTGAGATTATACCTCAGGATCTGTTAGAGGGGTACATGAAAGCTGTTAGACCTGCGTTAGAGTCGTTGGTGAGAATCAAGTCTCACTGGCCTCCTCTTTTTTCTTGCAGCCGGGCGGACGCGGGATCGCCATTCTGGAAGTAGGCGCGCTTCTGCTGCGGATTGCAGCGCTTGAGGCGGCGCTCGAGCAGCAAGGCCTCGCGCTGGGTGCCGGCAGGCAGGGTGCCCAGGAGTTGGGCGGGCAGGCGCGTGCGCGTGTAGCGCGCGCCGCGGCCGGCATTGTGCTGCTGCAGGCGACGCTGCGGGTCGAGGCTGATGCCGGTGTAGAGCGTGCCGTCGGCGCATTGCAGCAGGTAGAGGTACCAGGTGCGGATGGGTGTCGTCATGGTGAGCGGATTATAGCCTGAGAATGGCGATCTGCCGAAACCCGTGATGCTCGGCTTCTGCCACGCGATTCGTGTATGGATTCTATGCGTGGGATGTTTCGGTTACGTTCATGAGCATGACAAAAACGAACAGTCCTAGGGCTGTATCATTCCCGCAGTTTGACAATTGTGTTCGTTTGTGGTACACTGGTGTTGAGCATTCGAATGGTTTTCGGCCTCGGAGGCGCCTGTGGTCAGAATGGCGCTGACTGCTTTCAGACTAGCATTGCTGCCGGTTTTTCCCAACGAAGGGAGATCAAAGTGACGCTTTCTGCTGAAGATCGAAGGGCGCAGATCGCGCAGTGGGTCAGTTCGGATGGCTGGGTCAACGTGAGCGAGCTGGCCCGGCACTACGTTGTATCCCAAGTATCCATCCGGCGTGACCTGGAGGCGCTCGAACACCAGGGTTTCCTCAAGCGTGTGCACGGTGGAGCGTTGCCGGTAGCCGCTCATCCCCAGGACGACGTCTACAGTCAGCGCGCTGCCAGCCAGGCTGAGGCCAAACGCCGCATCGCCAAGGCGGCCGCAGCGCTGGTCAAACCAAGTGACCGCATCATCCTCGACTCTGGTTCCACGGTGGCCGAAGTGGCTCGGCAAGTCGCCACTGAGGTTCCGCACGGCCAACACTTGCGCATCATCACCGGCTCCACGCCCGTGGTCGAGGCGCTGACCCCCTACCCCCAAATCCAACTGCTGGTGCTGGGCGGCATCTACCTCCACCAGTACCGCACCGTGGTAGGGCCCCAGACGCTGTCCAGCCTGGAGGGGCTGCACGTCGACAAGATGTTCCTGGGCTCCGATGGGTTGACGCTGGAGACGGGCAACACCACCGCCAACGTGTTGGAAGCGGAGGTCACGCGCAGTATGGTGCACACGGCAGAGCAAGTCATCGTGGTGGCCGACTCGTCCAAGTTTGGCAAGGCCGGCTTTTGCACCCTGATGCCAGTGCAAGAGATCGACATCCTCCTCACGGATAGCGACGCCCCGCCCGAGCTGGTGGCAGAACTGCGCAAGCTGGGCGTGGACGTTCGACTGGTCTAGTTGTATTCGTCTCAGCTCAAAAAAGGAGAGTAGATGGACGGCAAGGCAATTCGTTTGAACCGGCTCTTTCCGGATGGCAAGCCGGCAGTGATCGTGGCCATCGACCACGGGCAAACCTTTGGCCCGCTGGAAGGCATCGAAGACTTTAGCGCGGCGACGGCCAAGCTGGGCGAGGCGGACGGCGTGTTGATGGCCCCGCACATGATCCGCTTCTCCGGCGGTCTCTACCTGGGCCGCAACAAGCCGGTCGTGATCGCGCGCTTGAACTGGAACACAGTGCACTGCTACCCCTGGGGCTATTCCGAAGGCTGGGCAGCGCAGGCCATCTCGCCAAGCGAGGCCGTGGCGCTGGGTGCGGATGTGCTGCTGGCCAGCCTCGTGCTGCAGACCGGCGACGAGGCGCACGACGCGGAAAATGTTGCCATCTTCAGCCAGTACGCCGAAGAGTGCCACAAGCTGGGCATCCCGCTGATCGGTGAGGTCTTCCCTGCGGGCGGCTCGGAGGCTGAGCACAACCAGGAGTACATGCGCTGCTACGTGAAGATCATGTGTCGTGTGGCCACCGAGCTGGGTGCGGACGCGATCAAGACCTTTTACACTGGCGAACGCTTCGGAGAGACCGTGGTCGGTTGCCCCGTGCCCATCTTTGGGTTGGGCGCCGAGAAGCTGGAGCAGGAAATGGACGCGCTGAGGCTGGCTGCGCGCGAGATCGCGGGCGGATGCAAGGGCGTGGTCTTTGGGCGCAACGTGATCCAGGCCAAGGATCCGGTCAAGTCGCTCAAGGCACTGAAGGCAGTGGTGCAGGAAGGCATGACGCCCGAGGCGGCGGCGGCCAAGTTCAAGCTCAAGTAGCACTCATTGAAGACGAGCCGGGACTCGGGGCGATCGGACCTCCTCCGACCCGACACGTATACACGTGCGCCCGCCCCAGCGGGCGTGCACGGGAATCTACACCTGAACGCAAACAACGGAACGCGAAAGGACCAACATGCTAGTCAAAGACGAGTACTATGAGACTGTGGACTTGGCTGCGTACCGTGAGGTGCTGAAGCCGGTGTTGGGCCAGGAGATCCTGGACATCCACGCCCACTCCTGGAACAGGATCCCGCCTCACAGCGAGCTCAGCCAGTACCCGGAGATGAATCGCAACCCCTACACCATTGAGGCGCTGCTGACGGCGGGCCGGCTCATGTTCCCTGAGCAGACTTACCATGCGCTGGTGTTTGGCAGCCCGGACCCCAACGGCTACGACTGCAACGACTATGTCGCTGACGAGGCGCGCAAGCACGAGCACCTGTACCCCTTGTACATCCCTGCCATGAAGGCCAGCGAGGATCAGGTGCGCAAGGCCGTACGCGAGGGCGGCTACTATGGCTTCAAACCCTACTGGAATATGGTGACCTGGAAGCCGAAGCAAGACGACGTGACCGTGATCGACATGCTGCCCGCGCCCTACATGCGCGTGGCCGACGACTGGGGCCTGGTGATCATGCTGCACATCCCGGGCAGCCAGCGGCTGGCCTCGGAGCAGAATCTGAAGGACATCCAGACCCTGTCGCGCCAGTACCCCCACGCCAAGATCGTGATCGCGCACATCGGCCGCTCGTATACGTACTGGTCCATGAAAGGCCACATCGAGCACATCGCCGACTTGCCCAACGTGTACTTTGACACGAGCTTTGTGCAGGACTCGATGGTCTACAAGGTGTTCTTTGACCACGTGGACCCGGCCAAGGTCATGTATGGCACCGACCTGCCTATCTCGGAAGTGCGCGGCAAGCGCGTGTGGATCAACACGGGCTGGGTGGACGTGAGCCACGACAAGCTGAGCTGGACGGCCTCGCGTGACCCGCAGCACCCCGTGCAGGGCACATTCATGTCGTACGAGATGATCCGCGCCATGCGCGAGGGAGCCGCCGAGGCGGGCTTGAGCGACCAGGATCTGCGCCCCATCTTCTTCGAGAATGGGATGAAGCTGTTGGCCGATGTGCGGCGTCGGATGGCGGGGGAGTGGAAGAAGTGAGTGGCGAGCCGATGACCGAGTCAGAGCTCGACTACTACCATCGCGTCGACATGCAGGCGTACCACGATGAGATCGCTCCTGTGCTGCCCGCGCAGGTGCTGGACATGCACGCCCACGTGTGGCCGACGCTGGTCGCCAAGCACAACAAATACCCGGCGCTGGGCGAGTTCAAGGGAGTGCCTGACCACTACACCTTTGCTGATCTGGACGCTTCGGCCAAGAGGCTCTTCCCGGACCGCGTCTACCATGCGGTGTGCTTCGGTGCAGCCTTTCCGGAGGCTGTGGAAGCTGGGGAAAACGACAGGATCGCCCAGGGCGCGCGGGAGTGGCCGCGCCGCTACCCGCTGCTGATTGCCGGTCCGCACGACGGCGAACAGCAACTGCACAATGCGTTGCAGTCCGGCGGATTCTACGGCTTCAAGGTGGCGGTCAACCTGGAAACGCAGCACTATGCGACGGATCGCATCATGTACGTTTTCTCAGAGGCACAGCGCAAGCTGGCCAACGAGCTGGGTCTGATCGTGATGCTGCACATCCCGCGCTCCAAGCGGCTGGCCGACTCGGAGAACGTGTCCGATATCCAGCACATCTGCCGCGAATACCCCAACCTGAAGCTGGTGCTGGCCCACCTCGGCCGCGCCTACTGCTCGTGGGTGATCAAGGACAGCATCAAGCTGCTGAAGGACCTGCCCAACCTCTACTGGGACGTCTCCTACGTGCAGAACGAGACGGTGTTCCAGATCGTGATGGAGAACGTGGATCCGACGCACATTGTGTTTGGCACGGACCAGCCGCTGGCCGAGTTTCGCGGCCGGCGCGTATGCGTGAACAATGCATGGGTGGACGTGACGCGCGACCGCTACAGTTGGAGCGCGTTCTGCCGCGAGGGCCTGGAGATCGAGGCCACGTTCGTGGCCTATGAAATCATACGCGCCATGACCGAGGGCGCCGAGCGCGCGGGCCTCACGCGCGAGCAGTTGCGCGCGATGTTCTTTGACAACGGGATGAAGCTCGTGGAGGACGTGGCGAGGAGAAACGGTCTGCGGAAATGAGACTCAGACTGAGAAGGGAGTTGGAGGCTTGACTGAGATACTGTTGACACTGGAGAACCTGACCAAGCGCTTCCCCGGTGTACTGGCGCTGGACCACGTGTCCATGGACGTGCGTCGCGGCGAAGTGCACGCCGTGATCGGCGAGAACGGCGCGGGCAAGAGTACATTGATGAGAATCCTGGCCGGCGCCGAGATCCCCAATGAGGGGCGCATCGTCCTGGATGGCAAAGAGGCGCACTTTCGCAACCCGCTGGATGCGCAGCGCGCGGGCGTGGGCATTGTGTACCAGGAGCTGAGCGTGTTCACCAACCTCAGTGTGGCGGAGAACATCTTTGCCAATCGCCAACCCACTGCTGTGGGCAGCATGGTCCAGCGCGCCAAGATGCGCGCAGAGGCCTGCAAGCTGATGGACCTGTTTGAGCTGGACTATGAAGCGGACCTGGTCCTGCGCAATCTCAACATGGGCGATCGTCAGATGGTGGAGATCCTGCGGGCCGTCTCCCTGAACCCCAAGCTGCTGATCCTGGACGAGCCCACCAGCTCTCTGACAATCGCCGAGTCCGAGCACCTGTTCCAGTTGGTGGAGCGACTGAAGGGGCGCGGAATCTCGGTCATGTACGTGTCCCACCAACTGGACGAAGTCCTGCGCCTGGGCGACCGCATCACGGTGCTGCGCGATGGCGCATACGTGGGTACGGTGGACCGCGGTCAGGCGACCAAGGACCAACTCGTGGAGATGATGGTCGGCCGGGCGGTCGACCTCTACAAAGACTATGGCATCCACACAGAGGACCCCGAGGTCAAACTACGAGTCCAAGGGCTGCGCCGGACGGGAGCTTTTGAGGATGTCAGCTTCGACCTGCACAAAGGAGAGATTCTGGGTTTTGCCGGGCTGGTGGGCTCCGGGCGAACCGATGTGGCGCAGACGCTCTTTGGCCTCGCGCACATCACTGCCGGCGAGGTGGAGTTGCTCGGCAAACCATACGTTCCACGCACAGCACGCGATGCCATTGCCCGCGGACTGGCCTATGTGCCCGAGGATCGCAAGACCGTGGGCCTGTTCCTAGACATGATGCTGTGCGACAACCTGATCGTTCCGCAGCTATACCGGTTCACGAAAGCCGGCATGCTGGATGATCGCAGCGGACGTGAGCTGACAGAAAAGTACATCGGCGACGTCGGAATCGTCTGTCGCAGTCCGCGACAAAAGGCGATGACCCTGAGCGGCGGCAATCAGCAGAAGCTGCTGCTGGCGATGTGGCTGGCACTGGAGCCGCAGGTGCTGATCGTGGACGAGCCGACGCGCGGCATCGACGTGAGCGCCAAGGTCGAAATCCATGACCTGCTGCGTCGACTGGCGGATGCGGGCATGAGCATCATGCTGATCTCGTCGGAGCTTCCGGAGGTGCTGACCATGAGCGACCGCGTGGCCGTGATGCGCGAGGGTCGCCTGGAGGGCATCCTACCACGCAAGGACGCCACGCAACAGCGCATCATGGCCATCGCCTCGGGCGTGGCTGCAGGAGGACACTAGATGACTACGACAGAGACCACACGGAGCGCCAATCCTCAGGCGGGGGCCTCACGGCGACTGTACCTGCTGCTGGTGGAGCGCCGCGACGTCACGTTGCTCATTACGATTCTGTTGATGGTGTTCGCCTTCTCGCGCATGACGCCGTACTTTGTTACGGCGGTGAACCTGGGCACGATGGGCCTGGCCGTGGCCTTTAACGGCATCGTGGTGATTGGCACCACCCTGCTGATCATCAGCGGAAACAACGATCTTTGTATTGGCGCTACGTATGGGCTGTGCGCGATCGTGGTGGGACTGCTAATCAGCAGAGGATTCCCTATCATTCCAGGCATCCTGGTCGGTTTGGCCGTGGCGGTGTTGGTTGGCATCATCAACGGACAGCTCGTGACGCGCTACATGCTGCCTCCCATGCTGGCCACACTGGGGACGCAGAGCGTCTTTCGCGGGGCCCTCTGGCTGATCTCCGGCGGGCATAGCATCGTGGGTCTGCCTGACTCCTTCGCGGTGCTCGGACAGTTCAAGATCCTGGGCCTGCAACTGCCGGTGTGGATCATGCTGGTAGTGGTGCTCACTGCAGATGTGCTTCTACGGCGCTCGACGTTCTTGCGGCAGATCTTCTACATCGGCATCAACCGCCGCTCGGCCACGACGGCAGGCATCCGGGTGGAGCGCGTGATCAGCGTGCTCTTCGTGATCGCAGCAGTCATGGCTGCAGTGGCGGGCATCCTGGACGGCGCGCGCGTGGGCGCTGTCTACGTCATGTCAGGCGTGGGACTGGAATTCCAGGTCATCACGGCGGCGGTGATCGGCGGCACGGCGCTCAGCGGCGGCAAGGGCACGATCCTGGGCTCGTTGCTGGGCGTGATCGTGATGGCCATGCTCACCAACGTGCTCAACCTGTTGGGGGTGAACATGTACTGGCAGAGCATTATGGTCGGTGCCATCCTGGTCGGAGTGGTGGCCTTGGATCGGGTTTTAACCCCCAAGGAGGTGAGGTAGACATGGCGCAGCGACTCGCTGGATGGAGTGCCGCGCTGGGCCGTTTCCTCTCGAGGATTGGCGAACGGCTGCCCAAGCCTCTGAAAAGGCTGGGGCGCGCACTGGAACCCATTTTCGGGGCACAGGTGGGCGCCCTGGCCGTGCTGGATGCGTTCGGCGCAATCGCGTTGGGGATGGCCAGCCCGGTCTTCTTTACTGGAGCGAATGCGATTGCCATGGGTGTGGCCATGTCAGGCAATGTGCTGGCCTCGATGGGTTCCACTCTGGTGCTCCTCACCGGTGGATTCGACCTGTCGATCGGCTCTGCCTACGGACTGGGTGGAGTCATCGCGGCGCGGGCGATGCTGGCTGGTGTGCCGGTCTGGCCGGCGCTTGGACTCGGCCTGCTGACGGGCACGCTGATCGGCTTCATCAACGGCCTGATCGTCACCAAACTCGAGATCAACCCCTTCATCGCCACCATGGGTACGATGACGGTGGGCCGCGGTCTGATCAACATCATGACCAAGGGCTACAGCATCTCTGGGCTGCCACCGGCTTTCATGAAGCTGGTCACTGCCAAGATCCTTGGGCTGCCCCCTTCATTGGTGATCATGCTACTTGCCTTTGTGCTGACGGACCTGTTGCTGCGGTTCTGGCGACCGATGCGTCAACTATACTACATTGGCGGAAGCCCTGCGTACGCGCGCCTGGTGGGTATCAATGTAGGCCGCGTGCGGACCCTGGCGTTCATGTTCTCTGGAACGCTCGCGGCGTTGGGTGGCCTGCTCTTCACCCTCCGGACGGGCGCGGCCTCGCAGCAGGCCGGAACGGGCATGGAGATGATGGCAATCGTGTCGCCGTTCCTGGGTGGCGTCGGCTTTGGCGGCGAGGGTTCAGCGTTGGGAGCCTTCCTCGGCGCGATGCTGATCGCGCTGGTTGTGAACGCAATCCAGTTGCTGGGCGTGGCGGTGCTCTGGCAAAACGTGGTGATCGGTACCTTCCTGATCGCCGCGGCTCTGATCGGCATGGCCCGATTCCAGAGGGCGTCGCAGCGCATCCAGCGGGAAAGGAGGAAGAAGGAAGGAGAAGTGTAGTGCCAAGCGAATGCGAGGGAGCAAGGGGTCCTTCGGGACCCGAAGAGTACGTCGGTACCTGTGCATGACAAATTCCAAGAGGAGGAGACTCACATGAAGCGTATCCTGACAATCGTTTCGCTGCTGTTGGTCGCGGCGATTCTGCTGACCAGTTGCGGGCAGAAGGCTACTCCTGCCCCGACGACGGTCGGCACTACCGGCGAGACCGGGAAGGTAGAAGAGTACGTAGTGATCGCTCTGAACTGGCAGCACCCTTACTGGAACGACATCAAGGCCGGTGGCAAGTACTTTGAGGAAGCCATGGGCGGCAAGGTCAAAGTCACCTTCGCGGGACCCGAGTCACCCGACTTCCCCGGACAGATTGACGCAGTGATCCAGCAGATCGCCAAGAAGCCGGCGGGCATGCTGGTGGCTGCTTTTGACCCGGGTATCGTGCCGGCCATCAACCAGGCCATCGATGCGGGCATCCCCGTGGGTACCTTTGAGGCGGACTACCCCAAGGGCAACAAGCGCTGGTTCTTCTGCGGGGTGAACGCGTACAATGCCGGCTGGGCCATGGGGCCCGAGCTGATCAAGTACGCAGGCGAGAAGGGCAAGCTGATCTTCTCCACCAACATAGGCGCCTCGAACTCCGACGACAAGGTCCGTGGCTTCAAGGACTTCTTGAAGGACTATCCCGGCTGGGAAGTCGTCGCGGAGGTCGACGACAAGTCCCTGGTGCGCGACGGTGCGGATGCGCTCAAGCCCGTGCTGCAGGCCAACCCGGACGTGACCGTCATCATCGGCGTGAACGCGGGCTCGGGCGGCGCGGCCGCGACTGCGGTCAAGGAGCTGAACCTGGTGGGCAAGGTCCACATCGTGTGCCAGGACCGCGATGACATCACCCTCAAGTTCATCCAGGAGGGTGTGATCGACAGCACGATCGTGACCCGCACCGCTGACAACACCTACATCGGTTTGCTGATGCTCTATCAGTACAACCACTTTGACGTGCCGCTCACCAAGGACAACAAGGCGAACCACATCGTCTGGCTGCCCGGCAACATCGACGTCGGCACCGTCGTGGTGGACAAGAACAACGCTGCGGCGTTCCTGCACTAGACCAAAGGCGAGACGAGAAACTGGGTTTCTGTCAGAAACCCAGTTTCTGAACGGAAGCAGGAGGCAGGCCGGGCGCAGCATGGTCCGGCCTGCCTCTTACGCGGAAGGGGTGGCGCAATGGGCGAGCAATACGTGTTGGGCATCGATGCGGGCACCTCGAGTGCCAAAGTGGGCCTGGTGGCAAGCGACGGCACGCTGGTACGCGTCGTGTCCGAGTCCTATCCGATGTCGAGCCCGCACCCGGGCTGGACAGAACAGGACGCGGACGACTGGTGGAGCGCCGCTCGCAGGGCCGTGCGCCAGGCCCTGCAGGGAGTCGATCCGCGCCAGGTGCTGGGCATCGGCCTCTCCAACGCCGGCGGCTCGATGGTGGCGCTGGATGCGCAGGGTCGGCCCGTGCGTCCCGCTTTCGTGTGGCTGGACTCGCGCTCGACGGGCGTGGCCGAGCGCATGATCGCGGACCTGGGGCATGACTTCTGGGTGAGCCATCTGGGCCATGCCAGCTTGGGCTTTTCCATGCTGGCCAAGCTGGTCTGGCTGCGCGAGTACGAGCCCGCGGTCTACGCCCGCATTGCCAAGGTCTGCCAGCCTTCTGACTATATGGTCTACCGCCTGACGGGCGAGGCCGTGACCGACCGCAGTACCGCATGTGCGACCGGCGTTTACAACCTGCTGTCGGGCAAGTTCGACCCGGCCATCCTGGCGGCGACCAGGATCCCACCGGAGATGCTGCCACGCCTGGAGCATTCGGGTACAGTGGCCGGCCACGTGAGCGCCGAGGCAGCGGCCGAGCTGGGGCTCATGGCGGGCACGCCCGTGGTGCTGGGGGCCTGGGACCAGGTGTGCGCTGTTGTGGGCGCAGGGTCGGAGAGCGGGCAGGACGCGCTGCTCTCAGCCGGCACAGCCTGGACACTGGCCATCCCTACGGCACAGGTGCGCATCGCCGACTCGCGCGCCCGTGTCTGGACCGTGCAGCACGCGCGGCGCGGACAGACCGTGCTGATGATCGCCATGTCCAACGGTGGCGCCTGCGTGGAGTGGTACCGGCGGGCCTTCCCGGCCTCGCAGGGCGAGCAGGAGGGCGGGGAGGACGAACACGGCGCGCTGCGAGGCCTGCCCAAGGGCGTGGCCCGCATTCCTCCGGGGTCCAACGGTGTGCTCTTCCTGCCGCACCTGATCGGCGCGGCCGGTATTCACAACGAACCAGAGTACAGCGGCTGCATCTTGGGCCTGAAGCACGGCACTGGCCAGGCTGAGGTTTTCCGTGCGGTTCTGGAGGGCGTGGCCTACGAAGTCCGCTGGAGTTTGGAGACCCTGCGCGAGATCGGCGTCCGGACGCCCGCGCTGCGGCTGGTGGGTGGGGCGACCCGCAGCCCGATCTGGTCGCAGATCGTGGCCGACGTGACCGGCCTGGAAGTGCGCATCCCGGCACAGACCGAGTGCGCCGTGCTCGGTGCGGCCCGGCTGGCGCAGGAAGCGGTGGGCGTGGCGCAGGGCACCAGCGCCGAGACGGCACACATCGCGCGCAGCTTTCCACCGCAGGCAGAGGCCGTGGCAGCCTACGAGCGCTACTACCCGGTCTACAAGCTGGCGCACATTGCGCTGAAGGAGACGCTGGGTAGGCTAAAGGCGGCAGGGACGGCTGGAAGCTAACGGTTTCCGGTTTCCGTCCGTTTGCCCTTCGTCTCTGCGTCTTCGCGCAGCGAACGGCCGCTTGACGGGGTCGCCAGTTGTCCGTTGGTAGTTGGCAGTGGACGTCCCTGCAGGGGCCATGATCCAGCACGGCCATCGGTCCCCGGTGCTGGGTCGGGTTCGGACGCCACATAGGTGACATAAGAACTTGGCGTGTCAACGGGACAGAGGTTTGGGATATACACTAGCAGATGGGGGAGCGGGCATTGATTAGCGATCTCATGCACGATGTAGACCGGCAATTCTACGCAGAGCATCTGGAGGACTGGCTGCCAGCGCGGGTGTTTGACTCGCACGTGCACGTGTGGCTCAAAGAGTTCCGCATCGCGGACCCGCAGCAGACGCGTGGGGCGAAATGGCCTGCGCGCGTGGCGGTAGAGAATCCGATCGAGGATTTGCTTGAGACGTACCGTTTGATATTCCCGCGGCAGCAGGTGACGCCGCTGATCTTCGGTTGGCCCGAGCGCTGCGTGGACCTGGACAAGACCAACCAGTACGCGCAGGAGGCGGCGCAGGCGCACAAGCTGCCCAGCCTGATTGTGAACCCGCCTGAATGGTCAGCGCAGGAGCTCGAGCGGCGCGTGTTGGCGTGCGGCTTCTTGGGGCTCAAGCCCTACCTCAACTTTGCGCCGTCGCACATACCGGCGGGAGAGATCACCGTGTGGGACTTTATGCCGCACGCGCAGCTAGAGGTGGCCAACCAGCATGGCTGGATCGTTTTGTTGCACATCGCGCGCAACGACAGGCTGCGCGACCCACTCAACCTCCAGCACATCCTGGAGATTGAGCGGCGCTACCCGCGTGTGCGCCTGATCGTGGCGCACATTGGGCGGGCCTACTGCGAGTCGGACGTGGGCAACGCCTTCGAGGTGCTGGGCCAGACGCAGCGCATGGTGTTTGACTTTAGCGCCAATACAAACGCCGAGGTGATCGCGCAGGCCTTGCGCGCCGTCGGCCCTCGGCGCGTGCTGTTTGGCAGCGATCTGCCCATCGTGCGCATGCGCATGCGACGTATCTGCGAGCGGGGCGTCTACGTCAACCTCGTGCCGCCCGGGCTGTACGGCGACGTGAGCGACGACCCGCACATGCGCGAAGTGAGCCCCGCTGCGGGCGAGAGGTTGACCTTCTTCCTCTACGAGGTGCTGTGGGCCTTCCGGCGCGCGGCTGAGGCGCTGGGCCTGAGCGCTGCTGACGTGGAAGACGTGCTGTATAACAACGCGGCGCGCTGGCTCAAGGCCTAGAGTTGCTAGGAGAACACGGAGACACGGTGTCCACGGAGCCATATTCAGGGTGGACGCTGTCTAACAAGAGGATTCTGGCAAATTGTGGTGGTCAGCGTGCTGGCCCTGGCCGTAGTGGCCGGGGGCCTGTTCATGGTGCTGCGGCCGGCGGTGGCCTATGCGCAGGGCAGCGGCCAGGGACGCGGGTCGGTGGTGCAGTGTCCCATGTCCGACGGCGGTGAGAACGGCCAGGTGAATTGCCCGCACTTGGGCAACAGCACTGGCAACGGCTCGACTAACTGCCCGATGGCGGGTGATGGCACGGGCAACGGAGCGCAGACCTGCCCGCACCTGGGCAATGGTCAGGGCAACGGCTCGAACACCTGCCCGATGCGCGACGGTCGAGGATCGAACGCTGGTACCAGCAACAGCGGGTTCAACGGCATGATGGGTCGCGGCTGGGTGCGCAGCTAGCCCCCTTCTCCCCCTACCGAAACGGCTCTCAAACAAGACGCAGTGGGCGCGCGCCCGCTGCATCTTGTTTGTTGTAAGCGATGCGCGGGTTAGGGCCGCCGCACAAGGGGTAGGCACAGGCGGAAGCCTCGCTCAAAGACCTGCACCAGGTTGTTGCCGGTGTCGGCCACGTAGAGCCGGCCGTCGGGGCCGAGCGCCACGCCACGTGGGAACTGGAAGCGACCGGAGCCGGGCCCGCGCGCGCCGATGACCTCCAGGCACGCGCCGGAAGGGTCGATGGCCTGCACGCGGCCGTTGCCATAGTCCACCACGTACCACATTTGCTCTGCCGCAGAATAGGCCAGCCCTGTGGGGCGGTCGAACTGACCGGGCTCGAGACCCAGGCGACCCCACTGCTTCAGGAAGGCGCCGTCGGCGCTGCAGAGCTGCAAGCGATAGTTGTTCATGTCCGAGACCAGCACGCGCCCCTGCGCATCGACCGCCACGCCGTATGGCGCGTTGAACTGGCCTTCGCCAACTCCGTGCGTGCCCCAGGCACGTGGGTCGCCGCCCTGCGTGTCAAAGGACTGCACGCGGTCGTTGAGGCTGTCGGCCACGTAGACGCGCGTGCCATCGGGTGAGAGCGCGACGCCAATCGGCCAGGAGAAGCGGCCGACGTCCGATCCGCTGTCGCCCCAGGCGCACAGCACGTTGCCCGCCGCGTCCAGCCGCACGATGCGGTTGTGGCTGGTATCGGCGACGTAGAGCGAGCCGTCGGCGGGTGAGACGGCCAGGCCCGCTGGCCCCAGCAACTGCAGCGTGCCCGTGACGCCCCAGCTCGCCACACAGGCCCCGTGGCGGTCCAGGACCTGGATGCGGTTGTTGGCCGTGTCGGCCACGTAGAGGCGCGCGCCATCCGGGCTGACGGCCACGGCGGCGGGCTGGTCAAAGCGCAGGTCTTGCACGTCCTTGCGACCCCAGGCGGCCAGGAACTGACCCTGCAGATCGTAGATCGCCAGGCGGTGGTGCAACGTGTCGGCCACGTAGACACGCCCGTCGCCCACCGCCAACGCCTGCGGCCAATACAGCTCCTCCATGCCCATCTGTAGCTGAAAGTGGCCGGTGGCGTCGAGCACCTGCACGCGGTCGTTGTAGGTGTCGGCCACGTATACCTGCCCGCCGGGGCCGAGCGCGACATCGCTGGGGCCGTTGAACAACCCGCGCGCGATGCCGCGGCTGCCCCAGACGTCGACCAGGTTGCCGCGCGCGTCAAAGACCTGGATGCGGTCGTTGCCCGAGTCAACCACGTAGACCAGGCCCTCGGCGGAGGTGGCGATGCCCTGTGGGTAGCGAAACTGGCGGTTGCTGGAGCCTTTGGAGCCCCAGGCCCTCACCCAGTTGCCCTGCATGTCAAAGACCTGCACGCGTTGGTTGTCGCTGTCCGCAACGTAGACATAACCATCAAACGGAGAGACCGAGAGGTCGGCCGGGCGCAGCGTTTGTCCCCGGTAGCTGCCGGACTCGCCCCATGCAGCCAGCAACGCGCCTTGCGGACTGAAGACCTGAATGCGGTCGTTGGCCGTGTCGGCCACATAGACGCGACCCTGCGCGTCGAGCGTCACGCCGCCCGGGTCCCAAAGCTGGCCGGCGCCCAGGCCCAACGAACCCCAGGCAAAGAGCGGGTTCCCATCCAGGTCGAACACCTGCACACGGTGGCTGCGTGAGTCGACGGCGTAGACGCGGCCGGCGGTGGGGTCTACGGCCACGCCGGCAGGGTAGAGGAACGTGCCGGGTGCTCCGCTCTGCCGGCCGAACTGGGCAACCGCAACGTAGGCCGGCGCGTCGGCATGTGCGAGCGTGGATGAGAACAGGGCAAGAGAAAACAGAACCGCCGTGGCCAACACGACCGCCGTCGCTGGCTTCCTCTGCAACGGTCTGTCGGAGGCGCTTTGGAAAGAGCCCTGGACGCGCGCCGCTTCTGCCATTAGCGCTGAGGACCAGCACCCTCCTTTACGGGTGAGAAGTGAATGATGTTGTAGGGCTCGTCCGCGATCCACACGCTGGTGCCCCATGCGATCTGCTCGACGAAGCGCCTGAGAGCGCGCCGCGAAGGAAAGGCGGTAACGTAGGTTACCTGATGGTCAAGAGCGAGGGCGCCCTTCGCTAGATCACGCAACTGCTGCAGGCGTGTGTCTGTGATGATGCCAGAGGAGACCACTACCTCGACGATCAGTAGGTTGCTTGCTCCTTCGTCGTGCAGGATCACGTCGGGGAGCGAGACATGAACCTCGATGGGCAGGTTCAGGCGGCGCATCAACGCGCGGTCCTGAAAACCCGCACGGGGGGCCGTGTCGCCCAAATAGACGACACGAGGGTGGCTGAGAAGCGCAGGTCCCAGGGTCTCGACGACCGCACGGGCCAGCAGGGTGTGTTCTCCCGGGCTGAGGTGTGGATGCGTCCGGCAGTCACCCGGACGGGCACGTCATTCTGCAGGTCGGACATCTGGTGCGCAGCTTCTTGCCTGCGAAGCCGTAGGCCCGCGATGAGTGCGTCGCGCTCTGGGCCAGGAGCCAGTGCAAGCAGGTTGGCGTAGCTTGGATGAAGCCTGTAATAGGTGTTGGGATCGTTGGTGCTCAACTGGTGGCGAACCGCCCAGCCGACCTCGACAAGCGGGTTCAACGACGTCTTGCGGTAGGCTTCGCGCGTGTTCTCTGCCACCTGACGGCCGAGTTCGCGACGCACAAAGTTGAGGATGTCGTGGATGCGCGCGCCGTCGGATAAGCTGGCGTGTCCAGCGAGCAACCCCTGCCGTGGCCGGGAATCGGACAATGCCAGAATGCAGAAGGCCGTCTGCTCTGTTACCCACTCTGATTGGAGGCCCAGCTCCCGAAGCACAGCCTTGACATCATCGATGGTCATTCGGATGTGCCTCCTGCAAGGTCTTTTGGATGTAGAACAAATCGTCAGGAGCAAGGCCATAGGACTCGGCCACGCGCTGGTTGAGCTGGTGCTCCAGAGTGAACCTGCACGCTGGGTCCGAACCCGCCTGTAGAGCGCGCGCTAGGTCCGCGATCTGCGCCTCCAGCGTGGTGCGTGGGATGGGCATTAGGTTTAGTTCTGTGGCCGAGACCTGGGTGTTGCCGTTCATGGTCCGGAAGAAGAACTCGATGACGTCGGAACAGAGGACTCCCAACAGGTAGTACAGCTCGACTGTAGCTCCCTGACGGGGCTGGATGACATTGAGGTGGTTCTCGACTAGGTATCCCGCCGCATGCGCATCGCAGAACGCCTGTGGAACGCACGCCACCAGACGATGTGGCTGCTCGTCAGCCGTGACGCGTTGAACCAACAGACACAGTCCGCTATTTACGAGCGAACGCGTCTGCGCGGTGAGCCTTAGGTACGATGGCCGTGCCGACCCTGCGCTGCCGAACGAAAAGACGTAGCGATCCACGTCCGTCGCCCAGACCAACGGTAGGCTGTCGGCGTCTGGGGTGGTGCGCAGCGAGGGTTTCACCCGGTTCCATACGATGGTCCCGGTCCTGGCATGGCAACCCACCGAGGCGCTAGAGAGCAACGGATGGCCGTTGATGACTCTGTCCAGTACAGCGTAAGTGCGCCGCGCATCGGAGACGAACCAGATGCTTAGACCGTTGAGTCGGCGCACGACTTGATCCTGGCCCACCGTGGCACAGGGCACTTGGTGGGACTCTAGTTCTGCCGCCGCGCGGACGATCGCGGTCTTGACGGGCGCGCTAGGGGCGGGGAGACGCCGGCAGACGAGGATCATCGTGCCTTGGAGCACGTCCTCGAAGACCTTCTTGCGCTCAGCCATGAGGGTTACTTCCTGCAGAACTGCGTGCTGCTCGACAAACTGGCGCAGATTCTTAAAGTACAGGCCGGAGAGCATGGAGCGCGGGATGATGTAGCCCAGCACGCCACCGGCGCGCAGCATCTCCAGTCCCGCGTGCAGAAAGAGGCCATAGGCATTAGGGTGTCCATAGAGCGAGTCGCGGAACGCCTTTTCGTAGCCACGTTTGACACGGCCTAGCTTAAAGTAGGGTGGGTTTCCGATCACCAGGTCGAATGACTGCTTGAGGCTGGGGGCGTTCTCAGCGTGCGAGAACAGTTGGAGTGGCCCCATCTGGGCCGCAATGGTGCTGAGCGTGTCAAGGCAATAGACGGGCAGAACGGACGGCGTTGCGTCAGGGTTGGCCTGGCTCCAATAGAGAATGGCCGGCGCCAGGAGCAGACCCAGATTGAAGCGAGTGTAGAGGCATGCCAGGGGATCGACATCGAGTCCCAGGAAAAGGGTCTGAACCCTTGGGTACCAGGTTTCGATGGCTGCTCCGGAGCGTCGCAGCGCCGCCAGGTAGATTCGTACTGCCTCCAGCAGGAAGATGCCGGACCCGCAGGCGGGATCCACTACGCGCTTGTCGAGGATGTCAGACTCCTCGTTGTAGTGTGCTGCATGGAGAATGTACTTGACGATGACGCTTGGTGTAACGTGCTGCCCGAGCCGCCTGCGCATCTCCTGCGAAGCCTGGCGCAAGTAGTCATGGGATTCCAGATTCTCGGTGGTGTACGTCTCAAGAGCATGGCTCTCGCGAAGAATGTGGCCAGATGGGTGCTCCATCCCGACGGCCTCACTCCCCGGACCCTGCAGCAGCAGATTGCCCAGCCGGTCCAGTCTATCGGACCGCACCGCTAGGCCGAGCCTGGTGGCCTCACGATCCAGGTGAACGACCAAAGCGTGCAGGAGACCACTTGAGATCTGTAGAGCATCCGTCGATTGATTACGCTCCGACGTCACCAGATCACCCCTTGTGCGATGTCTTCGACCTGCCGGCTCCATCCCACGTCCACATTGTACCATAACGGGTCACGAGCAGCCAAACGTACAGTCCTCGATGTGCGGCCCGCTGGTTGCCGCCCACCACCTACAGCCCGCGGCCCATCACTCCTCACCTCTCACTCGTCACGGCCCGCTTGCCTGCCTCGTACGCCGCCGCCATCACGTCCGGCTTGTGGCGCACGTCGCCTGGATCGTTGGAGTCGGGGGCCAGAATGGTGGCGAAGAGGGTGGCCTTGACGTAATCCAGTGCGTCGGTGAACATGCCGACGGTGTGGCGCGCGGTGGCGGGATCCGCGTCGCCCATGGGGATGGCGAGGACGACACGCCTGCCCTGGAACATGGCCTTATCCTGGGCGCGGTGAGCCTTGCAGAACCAGCGGTCGACGAATGCCTTCATCTGTGCGCTGGGACCCCACCAGTAGACGGGCGTGCCCAGCACCCAGACGGGGTAGTCCTCCATCTTGCGCAGCAGGTCGGGCATATCGTCGCCCTGAACGCACTCACCCGTGTCGCGGCAAGCCTCGCAGGCCTGGCAGGGAGCGATCTCCAGCTCACTGAGGATGACCTTGTGCACGCTTGCGCCAGCGTCGCGAGCGCCGCGCAGCACCTCGTCGACCAGGGTCTCGGTGTTGCCGCCGCGCCGTGGGCTGCCGATGACGGCAAGGACGCGCTTGTTGGCTTGTCGCATGTCTCTCCCTCCTGGCAAGTGATGCGCTCATTATACTTCTCCCTGTGAACTGCAGGCAACTTGCGGTGCCGGGACGCCAGATGCCGGCAAAGAAGTCCAAGGAAAGGGCGGTCTTCGTCAGGAATGGGACTTGTTCTGACTTGGAGAAATGGCCCAGCATGGGTATACTATATCCGGGCGATGGTTCTCGCGTTTGCCCATACCACATGAGGAGGTTTGGAATGAAAGCGTATTGCTTCAAGTGCAAGAAACTGCAGGAGATCAATAAGCCGGAGCAGGTCACTTTGAAGAACGGACGCCCTGCCGTCAAGGGCGTGTGCAGCGTTTGTGGCACCAAGCTGTTCCGCATGGGGAAGGGCGAGTAGAATCATCCCCACAGAGCCTCAGCTCGTGGCAGTCCACGAGCTGAGGTAGCATAGCAGGTTCGTCACCTCATCCATTCTGCCACGCGCGGTCTGCAGTGGCAATGACCGTTGCGCTGTGGCCTGCGCGTCTGCGGGCATCGAGCCAGGGCGGACGCTGCAATCGCCTGTGTGCGTCGTGCCTCGCCGGGCACTCCCGGCGCACGGCCGTCGGTTTGACCGTTCCAGGAAACTGCGGTATCATGGTAGTCCGATTGGAGACCGCGTGGCGCACGCAGACCAAACGGATCGGGTCAGATTCCAGGGGTTTGAATGAAACAGGGACAATCCACAGAATCGAATAGTGAGAGCGATCCTTTAGAACGCTTGCTTGGCGTTGTCGGCAGGTCCGTCTTATCCTGCCCGGTCTGTGCCTGCCTGTCGTCCGTGTGCGGAGAAACATGATCCGCTAGCGCGTCGTGTCAGGGGGCGTGAACGCCAAGTCGTTCACGCCCCTTTTTTGTTTCTCCGGGGGCCGGCAAGAGCGACGTTTTCCGTGAGGGACGCGAGTATTGGAGCAAAGGAGGAGAGTGAAGTATGGTAGAATGTGCGTTCGGGTTTTGGCCTTGGGTTCTGGGAGTTGAAGTATGGGGTAGGAGGTGAGGCATGAAGAGACAGTGGTTGATGGGGGTGGTAGCCGTCAGCTTTATCGCGCTGGTGGCCAGCCACCTGACGGATATTCGCGTGCTGATGGCAACGTTGGCGCAGGGACAATGGCAGTGGGTACTGCTGGCAGGAGCGCTGCAGATGCTGTACGCGGTCTTCTACGCGGCCCTGTACCAGGCAGCCTTTGCCACCGTCGACGTGGATAGCCAGGTGGGGGAGCTGCTGCCGGTGCTGTTTGCGTCGGTGTTTGTCAATCTGGCGGCGCCGATGACCGGCGCAGCGGGTGTGGCGCTCTTCTCCGATGACGCCGCGCAGCGCGGGCAGTCCGGTGTGCGCGCGGCGGCCGGCAGCCTGCTGGTCATGGTGGCCGACTTTTCCACGTTTGCGCTGGTGCTGGTGGCGGGTATGGTCATCCTTTGGAACCGCGGCATGCTGCAGACCTACCAGTGGCTGGCCGCGGGCGGTCTGTTGCTGCTGACCGGCGGGCTGGTGGCGGTGCTGGTGTTGGGCTTGCGGCAGCGCTCCGGGCTGCAGCGCCTGTTCCTCTGGATGCAGACCGCGCTGAATCGCCTGGGCGGGTGGTTTGGACGCCCCAGGCTGCTGGACGAGACGTGGGCCGCGCGGACTGCAGGCGAGTTCAGCGAGGCGGCGCAAGCCATCTCGGCGCACCCGCAGCATCTGCTGAATGCCGTAGGCTGGGGCCTGGCCATGCATTTGACGGACCTGGTGACACTGTATGCGCTGTTCCTGGCATTCCGCCAGCCGGTCAGCCTGGGCGTGCTTGTGGCGGGGTATGCCATGGGCCTGCTCTTTTGGATTGTCGCCGTGACGCCATCCGGAATTGGCGTGGTGGAGGGCGTGATGACGGTCGTGCTGACGTCGTTAGGAGTGCCCGTGACGACTGCCACCGTGGTGGTGCTAGCCTACCGTGGGCTTGGCTTCTGGCTACCCGTGGGCATCGGCTTCTTGCTGCTGCGCAGGCTCAAGTCGTTCGGCAGCGTGCAGCGTGCGCCCGGGCTCACCTTCGGCCAGCGCGCGGCAGCCATTTTCCGCACAACGCTCGGCGCAGTCGGCCTGTTGTCGCTGGCCCTGCCAGTCTGCGTGGAACGACTGACCGTGCTGACGCGGCTCGCACCGCTTGAGGCTGTGACCAGCGTACGAACCGTGAGCGTGTTGACCGGTATGGCTCTGTGGGTCCTGGC
>Ga0315279_10002739_pt1 | contig 25820 bp, 29 predicted proteins | sample YL17G06_20_MG_FD_203694 | JGI IMG/M metagenome (GOLD analysis project Ga0315279, IMG submission 203694) | Sediment microbial communities from Yellowstone Lake, YNP, Wyoming, USA - YL17G06_20 | ecosystem: Environmental > Aquatic > Freshwater > Lake > Sediment | place: USA: Wyoming | collected...
TTGAAGAATGGAAGAAGGTGATAGATGTTAACCTGACCGGTGTCTTCCTATGCGCACGGACTGCAGCCCGCGAAATGATCAAGAACAAATACGGAAAAATAGTGAACATCGCCTCGATTTATGGTGCGGTCGGTGACATTTTTCCAACAGCACCGTACTACGCTTCTAAGGGGGCAGTGATAAACTTGACGAGAGCCCTGGCTATAGAATGGGCTGCATACAAGATAAACGTCAACTCGATTGCGCCTGGGTTTTTCCCGAGTGAAATGACAGCATCGGTCTTCCAAGACGAAAAGGCCATGCAGCACATTCTATCAAGAACACCGCTGGGTAGAACAGGCGAACCCCTAGACCTGAAAGCGACACTCACTTACCTATCGTCTCCAGCCTCAAACTATGTAACAGGTCAAACAATCTTCGTTGACGGCGGATGGACGGCACTTTAGAACACAATGTGCGCTAATTTTCTTCTCTCAACGCAAAAATTGTAACAGTAAAATCTTTGAGCGCCTTTTCAGAAGAGCGTGCTGACGCCCACATCAGGAGGGTCTGTTGCAAGCGCAACCGCTAGTGCGCCATCAGTAACTTTCCACAATATCATCGCCGGCAGAAGAGGCAATGGAAAAAACGTAGCGCCACATGTGTCTCCGAAGATGGCAAATAAGCCTATTAGTAACAGTATTTTGCACAGCGCGCTATGATTTCACGTGATCATGTCCTCCTTAATTATGACTATGAATCTTAAAAACGTAGAAAAATGAGGCAGATTTTGGGTAAAAGTCAAGGCATGGCGGCTATTCGGCGGCTGTAGAGGCGTCAATGATATTCCTTATTTCTGTGTTCAACGCCTCCGGCAAACCCAGAATGCTTACATCCATGAAACCTCGTATGATGAGCGAAACAGCCAAGTCCCGCGACAGCTTCCGCGTCATCAAATAAGTAATTTCCTTCTCACTTATCTTACCCACCGCAGCCTCATGCGTTATCTCCACACCCTTCTTTTTAGCTATCAGTTCGGGAATGGACTGCACGTATGACACATCATCCATGAGCAGCCCACGGCACTCCAAGTGCCCCCTGCAATCGCTGCTGTTCCCCTCTATCATGCCGCGGATTATCATCTTGGAGCCTTCGCGGGCTATGGCGCGGCTCACCATCTCTGCCTTGCTGCCCTTACCGCTGAGGACTGCCTTGGAACCGATGTCCAATAAGGAATCTCGATGCCCGTATAGTATGCTGTTGAAACTCACACGCGAGTCCTCACCGCTGCAATACGCGACTGGGTACATCTGCACGTCCCTAACTGGACGCATGCAAACGTAATTTGATACGAACGTTGCCTTATCGGCAATCTGCGCGCCGCTTCTGGGACGAACAAATGTGTCTCTACTCCATTGGTGAATCATCGTGAAGTTGAGCATGGCGCCATTTTTCACGTAAATCTCCGAGATGCCAAAATGGGAGGCTTTCGGAACAGTAGAGTGCTGCACGCAACTCGTGATTATGTGCGCATTGGACCGTTCCTCAGCGATTATGATGTTGTGCACCCGCTGCTCCAGATTCCGCTGTGTAATCATGAGGCAGGACTGCAACGGAAATTCTATCTTGGCGCCGGGAAGTATGCGCATGAAGTAGCCGCCACTGTAGTCTTCCGCGACCTTCTTGGTGTATTCGTCTTTTTCCTTACTCACGACCTTCCACATGTAATCCTCAAGCCACGAATACTTCTTCAACGCCACTTTGATGTCCATGAGCTCCAGTTTGCTCTCGTAGATTTCGTTGACTTTGGCGGTAACCGTCTCTTGGTTTAGGTGGAAAAAAGTGGCTGAACGGTTCTTCTCATCGGATTCGATGCCGGCTCTCTCGGCTTCCTCGAGGATTTTGTGGGGAACCTTGGTCAAGTCACTTTCTTTGCTCAGGTTTCCATCCCTCCCGTGTTCTTCTTCTGCAGGCTACGCACTCTTCATAGCCTACCCGCTTGATGTCTTCGTAGATGCTCAAGGGATCCGTGAAGCAGTGGAACCTACCCTCAAGCAGTATGCAGCCATAACTAGCCTTCACATGCTCCAAAATGTCACCCTTATGCGTGATAATCAGTGCGGAACTACCCGAACTCTCAACATAGCGTTGAATCTCGGTCGCCATCATCCGCAGGCTTTCCACGTCCACGCCTGAATCAGGCTCGTCCAATAACAATACCTTGGGCCTCAGGAAAATCAGCTGCAGAATCTCCGAGCGCTTCCTCTCCCCGCCACTGAAACCCACGTTGATATCTCGGTTCAAGAAACTGGTTAGTCGGAAAGCCTCAACCTGCTTCAACTCTTTCGCGCTAAACTCGTCCTTCGCCGATTTTCCCAGACACAGGTTCAGTAAGTCGCCTAGCTTTACGCCTGTGATTTCAGGGGGATTCTGGAAACTAACAGCCATACCCAGCTTTGCTCTCTCATCTACATCCTTGCGCGTGACATCGACACCTCGGAAAAGTATCTGGCCTGAAACCACTTCATATCCAGGCAGCCCCATAAGTGTGCTGATGAGGGTGGTCTTTCCTGAGCCATTTGGCCCAAAGAGGATATGGCTTGCGCCTTCCTTGAGACTGAAGTTGATGTCTTTGAGTATGAGCTGGCCTTCGACCTTGACTGACAAACCATTGACTTCAAGCATGTCCATAGTAATCAAGACGCATTGTTTTCAGGAAGAAATATACTTTTTCGGTGATTTGTCGATTGTTAATTTGAGATACTTAACTCCTTAAAATGAGGGCGCACGTGCAATGACCGAGGGTGTTCATGATGTCCAGTATATCTTTGGCTTTCTCCATTTTTTGTTTATTAAATGATTGGAGATTTAGGTAGTTCTTAGTGTTTTATTGCGGACACTTTTATGCTTACTATGCTTTTTCCGATCTTCTTGGTCTTTTCGGCAGATATGCCCAGGGTTTTGATATACTCTTGAGTAGTGTCGCTCGTTATGAAATCAGATGGGAAGTTTGTTTCGTCTATTACCTTTACTTCTTTGAAGCCTGCTTCCTTTATGAAATTGAGGTATTTTTCTTTCAGTTCTGCGCCAGAAATACAACTGGTGTATGCTTGAGCGTTTTCTTTCAGTTCTTTTGGCAGCTCATCGAGCAATACTATGTCTGAGACCATTAATCGACCGTTGGGAGCTAGAACTCTATAGGCTTCTTTGAAGACTTGTCTCTTGTTTGGGGAGAGGTTGATTACGCAGTTTGAGATTATGACGTTTACTGATTGGTCTGCGACTGGAAGGTTTTCAATTTCCCCTAGTCTAAACTCCACGTTTGTATACTTGCCTTTTTTCTTTGCGTTTTCCCTTCCCTTATCTAGCATTTCAGGGGTCATGTCTACCCCGATTACTTTGCCTTTATTGCCTACTTTTTTAGCAGCAAGGAAACAATCAAAGCCTGCGCCTGAGCCTAAATCGAGAACTGTTTCACCCTCTTTTAATGATGCCAAAGCGATGGGATTGCCGCATCCAAGCCCCAGATTTGCTCCTTCGGGAACAGAACTCAATTCTTCTTCGCTGTAGCCTATCTTTCTGCTTATGTCTCCACTGGTTACGGGTGTGCAACCGCAAGAAGAGTCAGAGGAGGCACAGCAAGAACTACTGTTCTTTGCTACGTTGCCGTAGCGTTTTCTGACAATTTTCTTGACCTTTTCTTCTTTCATAGAATTACCTCTCCTTTTCAATTACTCCCTTAAGTAGGGGACTGAGCGTTTTGCTTACTGCACCAGCTAGTCTTTCGGCTTTTATCATCATTATGCAACAGACTTTGCCTTCTTTTTCGTAAGCGACAACGGCTATCTTATCAGCTGCCTTAAGCCCTGCCTTCTCTCTCAAATCCTTAGGAAGAACTACCTGCCCTTTGGCATCCATCGTTATAATTGCATCAATCTTGCACGCATCGCCATTGGAGCTACTCACCCTTAATCGCCTTATCCAAAGCATTGTAGTTCTCAATATTAAGTGTTTCTGATTTTTTCGATAAATCTGATTTTATCTACATGTACGCTCAGATGCTAAATTTTGAAACTTCCTAAGGTGCGTATTCAATGGTTTATCGTACAGAGGTTACACGGTATAGACGAGGAATCAATTTGCTTTCCTTGATCCAACAATTACTAGTGCAGAGGGCCAGCCGAACCTCGAATAAGTATCCATGGCCTTCTCGAGGATACGTCCTTTCATAATCATTTTCCCTGTCTCCAAGCCACTTTCATGGGTCGAATCGTTTATGTAAACTTGTTGGCCATCATACCCTCTTATTACAATCCAATGGGGCAGATGCGATGGATCTTTTGCTCCTCTTGCTTTAGAAGTGTAGTAAGAATCTACCAACGCAATTACGGGGCTGTGATTAGATAACGCCCTTTTGATATCGAGCATTGTCGGGTTTCTGTCAAGAATGGCTGAGGAAATATGCCTTTTCAGTATCTCTTTGTGTTTTTCGAAGAAATCGAGAAAAAGCTTTCTTTCCGCAGGATCGGTCTGGCAACATTCGAGCAGTATTTTGCCTTCGCCACTAATCCCCTGACTCATTAGCAGTTTCGTTTCAAACCCCTTTTTGATGAAGAACGCTGCAATTCGATACGGCGACGAGAATTTGAAAGGTAAGGCAACTATTTCTGTCCAGACCAAGAATTCATTTCGCTTGGAAAGTTGCACATTTCTATCGAAGTATCGCCATACCATAAGAGTTGCGCATGCGCCGCACGTGAAATCCGTAGTCTGTTTATAGAGTGGGACTCCTAGTCGCATGTGGTTCTACTCCTACGATAATCAATGAGAAGCCTCGCAAGTGTCTGCGTATTCCATCTCGACTGACAAACCATCGACCAAGTACGATTCCAGCTTAATCTAATTGGTTCTCTCCTGCAGTACGCGCTAATGCATTTTTCGGGGAAAGTATTTTCTGGTTCGCAAACCCAGTTTTACGAGGCTCAACATTAAAGGAACTTCTAACAATGGCCCTATCACCGTCACGCGCGCTAACGCCTTTTTCGAATACTCTAAACCATCAACACCAATTAATATGTTCTGCAATTATCTATCACCGCAATCAAGTTATTTGTTCAATGATGCGTTTGGTAAGAGTATCGACTAGATCTGAGCCCACGGCATCGATTATCTCGAATATCCTGGGATCTGCAACTGAATAAAGTCGCCGGTTGCCTTTCTTCCTGTGCCTCAGGAGCCCGCAATCCTTGAGAATCTTGAGATGTCTCGAAACCACGGGTTGAATCAAATCTACATAAGGAACAATCTCGCAGACATATTTCTCTCTTCCACGCAAGAACTCAATTATTTCAAGTCTCACTGGATCGGAGAGAGCGTTGAAAATCTTTGCCTTGAACCCAAGCTGACTGCCCCTCTTTGAATGCATAAACATCGTTAGGTCAATAGCAATATTTAAATATTGTTATCTTAGGTTCTGTTACCTAGCGCGCGCGCTATCTGATGAATCCGACGGAGAGGTAACAGAACCTTATCTTACATCTCCATATCAACGTTGCCGGTGTCCGAATTGGAAAAAACAGAGAACAAGAAAATCGGGTTCATCTTCTGCGTCTGCACTGGAAAATGTCCGGGTTTTTCGAAAATGGACATGTGGGATTTCATCAACATAATTCGGGCAGAGTATCCAGTAGCGCGCGCTAATACGAGAATGCCCGCCGAAGATGCAACCCATACGCAATAATCGTGGACAATTGGATGAGTGGTTTGTTGTCAGACGAGAACGGGGAGGAACAAGGTGAAGACTTACTGCCATTGAAAGTCAGAGACGTGATGGTGAGGGAAGTAATAACTGTGGACGAAAATTCCTCGGTCAAAGAGGCAGTTGACATCATGAACGAATTTCAGATAGGCAGCCTCATAGTGCTGGAAAGAGGAAAGGCTTAAGGGCATAGTCGCGGAAAGGGACTTCTTGAGAAGGGTCATTGCAGAAGCAAAGGACGTTAATAATACTAAAGTGAAGGAGATCATGACTACCCCACTGGTTATTGTGGAACCAAGTGCAGACCTGGAAGAAGCTGTGAAACTGATGTTCCAAAATAAGATAAAGAAGCTGGCTGTAGTTGATGCAAACAAGCTTGTGGGCATAGTAACCTTGACGGACATTGCCCGCTTTCAACCTCAGATGATAAGAATGCTGAAACAGCTCACAACAAAACAGGAGACGCCGAAAAGCATGCAGAAAGTCATTGACTACTACATTGTCTAGAAGAAGCGCGCGGAAGCGAAGACGATGAAGAAGAACCAGTCTCCAGAGAAACTGGAAGAATTCCATTGTGTGGTCTGCGGAAAGCCTTTACGATCGATATTGGAGGAAAGGGAATGTTCCTTTTGCGGAAAAACTGAGAAGGCAGACTACGTTTGTGAAGAAGGACATTACATTTGTGAAAGCTGCAGGCTAGACTCTCCCGAAACGCTTGCCCGTAAAGTCTGTGGGGCTACGAAAGAAACGGATCCTATGAAGGTTGTTCTCCTCTTGATGAAGCATCCTGCATTGCAAATGCATGGACCTGAGCACCACTACGTCGTGAGCTGCGCCTTGCTAGCTGCTTGGAGAAACCTCGGCAGATTCGAGATCAACGATACAGCATTTGACGAAGCTATCAAAAGAGGAAGAAAAGTGCTTCTTGCATCGTGTGGACTTTGGGGTGTCTGTGGAGCCGCCGCGGGAGTAGGCATAGCCCTAAGCATTGCAACCAAAGCCAATATGCTATCAGACAAAGAACGGACGCTTTCAATGGAAGCTGTATCTGAATCCCTTCACATGATCGCAAAGATCGGCGGTCCGCGTTGCTGCAAAGCCAGCACTTTTTCAGCGATAGAGAAGGCAACAGAGATTCTCGAACGAGAATTCAATATAAGACCACCCAGCTTGCTAGATCCACGGCCTTGCTATTTCAGAAACCTAAACAAAGAATGTTTAGGAAACAAGTGTCCTTACTTTGGAGTGAACAATCTTGGCTGAAACATGGAGACTACTTGACTACAGTTCAGCCGACCCAAAAATGGATCTGGCAATTAATGAGGCCATTTTCAGAAGCAGAAGAGAAAATTTGACTCCAAACACACTCCGACTGTGGCAAGGCCCTGCCACTGGGGTTATTGGATCGAGCAGTGGGAGCGTCAACTATAAGGAATGCAGAAAACGTGGTGTTGAAGTCATCAGAGCGTTATCAGTCACTGCAGATCTTCTTTACATAGACACAGGGAGTTTGAATTTTGCCGTTACTGCGAACACGGCGTTTTTTAACACTCGCACTATTGATTATCCGCCTGTTTTATCAGATTATTATATCCTTAACGCAGCAATCGCTGAAGGACTCCGCAAATTCAGTGAGAATGTGGAAGCGAATCCTGAAGGAATTCAAATTAACGGACAAAAAATATCCGGGATTTTGCCCAAGTGGTTCTACGATTTCCTGCTTTTTCAGGTGACTCTACTCATTAACACTGACTTGAACGTATATCGCAAGCTGATCAGGATCGACAGATCGTTGACAGAGATGCCGATGATAACATCTCTGAGTCGTCAACTAAGAAAGGACATACCGCTAGATGAAGTGAAGAGGGCTTTGATAGAAGGTTTTGAGAAGAAATTGGGGATAGTCTTCAAAACAGAAGAAAAGCTGACAAAAGATGAGCAGAAAGCGGCCAAGACGCTTCTTAAGGCCAAATACGGTCTTGACAAATGGAACATGCATGGAATAGAGCCCTTCTTGATCGGAATGGGAAAAACGTCGCTCGAAGTTTTTGTTGCGTATCCTCCGACTTCAATGTGCCGTCAACTCATTGAGCTGGTCAAAGATGTTACGTCGGATTTGCAGGATGACGTTACAGTCAGGGTTTGGATGAGAGGAAAAGGCTCTAACCAGCATGGAGTCTACCCAGAGATGTCGCTGGCTCTGATAAACGCTGAAAAATGCAGCAGAATTCCTGCAATAATCATCAATGGAGAATTGAAATTTGATAAGACCCTGCCCTCTAAAGAATGCCTGAGAAGCGCAGTTGTGGCTGCATTGCCCCAAAAATAGGATCTTCCGACAGAACTCATTACAGGTGCCCAAGATATGACTGATAACTGGCGAATGATCGACTACAGTTCAGAAGATCCTGCGATGAATTCAGCAATTGATGAAGCGATTCTAAGATCCGTTCTGGAGAACCATGGTCCCAACACCCTGCGTTTGTGGCAGAATCCGCCAGCCGTCGTCATTGGACATTTCCAAGATCCCAAGTCTGTTGCTAGTATTGTTGACTGCGAAAAGTTGGGGATCAGAATCTTCAGAAGAGTCTCTGGTGGTGGGGCTGTTTACCATGACTATGGTAATGTGAATTATTCGATAATTGTCAGGAAGCCCTCTTTGGCTGTTGGTGTTGAGAACGTAGAAAGGTCTTACAGCTTCTTTTGCAGCGGAGTCCTCGAAGGACTTGGAATGCTGAGAGTTCAAGCTCGCAACAATAGCGGAAACATAGTAGTAGAGGGCAAGAAAATCTCTGGGAGCGCTCAACACAGACTGTATGATGCTGTACTTCATCACGGCACGTGTATGGTGCATGTTGACTTTAACATGTTAGGTCGCGCTCTCAAGATTCCAAACCCCCACGCCATCTTGGTGAACCTGTCTGAAATTCTGAGAGGCATTACAATAGAAGAAACGAAAAATGCCTTAAGAAAAGGCTACGAAAAGACATGCGGCGTAAACCTCAAGAAGGGAAGCCTAACTCCCCATGAAATACGTACAGCGACTAGTCTGCACCAAACGAAATACAATAATACAGACTGGAACGGTTGATGTTCTTTGTCCAGTGCAAACCTAGAAGACCCACGTCGAGACATCATCTACCACGAAGACATTAATCATACAGTCAAATACCTCTTTTTTCTGGAGAAACATAATTGACGAAAGAGAAGATTGTGCACGGTCGAACCCTGTTTCTTTGCGATGTGTGCGGTTTTGGTTATCTAGACGTAGAAACTGCTCGAAAATGTGAAAACTGGTGCAGGAAAACTGGGACCTGCTCGATCGAAATAACGGAGAAAGCAGTGTATTTCCCAGACCCTTTCAAGACACTACCTAAGGAAACCAACAGGAAATCACAAAGGTTTCGGAAGATTTGCTCCTGAAAACAGGGAAAAGGGGCATTTCTCAGAGGCCAAGATCATATATATTCGGGTCTCGCCGTCCATCTGTCCTGTCCTACCATGAGAACACGGTCATGTCGACGTTCAGGCTTTCGCGCAAGCTTCTCGGTGTGTAGAAAAATCCCAAGCAGAGGAATTGAAAGGGGCAGGACGACATTCAGGCTCTTGGGTTCGAGTGAGTGCCCGCGCCAGCAAGTTCCATGTCAACAACGATGACGAAGGAAAAGGAAGTTGTTTTCCGGGCATGCACTCCCTCAAGTTTATAGGTGCGGATATTATATCACATTGGTATGATATTAGAATGCGGTGATGTTATGTCTCAACAAACGACAGAGACAAAGGTCAGGTTTTTCATGGCCTTTGCCCATCCAATAAGATTGCAGATCCTCGAAGAGCTTAAAGACGGGGAGAGATGCGTTTGTGAGCTAGTGAAATCAGTGGGGGGTGCAAGCCAATCGCAGGTTTCGAACCATCTTGCATGTCTTGATGACTGCGGGCTGGTGAGCTCGAGGAGAGAGTGGAGAAGAATATTCTATAGGCTTGCTGATCCTAAGATAGCTCGATTTCTGAAGATTGCCGATGAAATCGCTCCGCGAGTTGTTTCTAGAATCGCGGTGTGTCCTGATATTGCTTCCAGTACAGGATAAGAGGGGAGGTCAGAGTTATGACTATTGAAAAATTGACTTTGAAGATTACGAAGGCAGAAAGTGCCCCTTGCGCGTGTGGTTCATGTGGAGACAGTTTTCAAAAGACGGCTCTGGAGCGTGCATTGATGAGGTTGACTGGCATTTCTAAAGCGAACTTCGACACGATAGGAGGCAAAGTAAAGATCGAATATGACACGGAGAAAGTCAACCCGCCAAAGATAAATGAGCGTCTGGAAAAGCTTGGCTACCGAATTGAGAACACAGGAGGAGTCTCATGAAGGAATACGCTAGAGGAACAGTTCTGCTTGTTCTGGGCGTAGTATCTACTGTAGCAAGCTGGCTCATCCTGCAAACCAGCATAGGGTATGCGTCTGTAACAAGTATTGCTCTTGCTTTGGCTGCCGTTGCTTGTGGTTATACGATTTACGTCACAGCCCTTCGGCTGCTGTTCCGTAAGAGGATAACTGTCCAATTGTTTGTGACCGTTGCAATCGCGGCCTCGATAGCGGCTGGCTACTACATACCAGCAGCGACGGTGGTGCTCATAATTCTGGCTGGAACAACTCTTGAGGACTATGTCCTTTATCGGACTAGAGGCTCGATTGAGAAGCTCGTCAACATGAGTCCAAAAACTGCTCTTGTACGTCGAAATGGAACGGAAGTTGAAGTGGCAGTGGAAGACGTCAAGTTAGCCGAAACCGTGCTGGTAAAGCCTGGCGACAAGATACCTGTTGATGGAACCGTGGTTTCAGGATACAGTGCCGTTAACCAAGCCGCAATAACGGGCGAATCAATGCCTGCAGAGAAGACGAATGGCGATCAAGTGTTTGCGGGTACCATGAACGGAAACGGAGCCTTGGAAATCAAAACCGAAAAGATCGCTGAGGACACTACAATCGCTCACATCATTCATCTGGTCGAGGAAGCAGAAGAGAAGAGGGCACCGATACAGAATATCGCAGACAGATTCACCACCTACTTCTTGCCCTTCATATTGACTCTGGCAGCCGTAGTGTTTACAGCTGCCTACTTTCTAGTTGGTCTGCAACCGGCAATTACAAGAACCGTATCCATCCTTCTGGTGGCGTGTCCCTGCGCATTGGGAGTGGCCGTCCCAGTTGCCGTAGTCGGAGCCATTGGCAACGCCAGCATGAACGGCATAATAATCAAAGGCGGCACAAACATCGAGAAAGTAAAAGATGTGACATCGGTAGCAATCGACAAAACCGGAACATTAACCATCGGCGAACCAGAAGTCGTTGAGATAAAAACCCTAAACGATCTTTCTGAAAGCGAGGTAGTCAAGTATGCGGCAATTGCTGAAAAGTTCTCTGAACATCCCATATCCAAGGCTGTAACAGCGAAAGCTGCAGAGTTGGGGGTGAGCGTTCCAGATCCAACAGAGTTCAAGATTGTACCTGGACGCGGAGTTGAAGCCTACTATGGAAAACAGCAGATCTTGATTGGAAAAGGCATGGCGAACATGGCATTTACCGAGGAAGAGGACAAGGTAATAAGCGCATTTGAAAGCGAGGGAAAAACAGTGCTCCCCGTCATGTTAGACAAGCAAGTGATCGGCATCATTGCCGTGGCTGACACCTTGAGAAAAGACTCATCTGGGGCAGTACAGCGGCTCAGACGATTAGGAATCAAGACTGTTATGCTGACGGGGGACAACATGAGAGTTGCTAAATCTATTGCTGGACAAATAGGCGTTGATGAATTCTATGCGGAGCTTTTGCCAGAACAGAAGGTCGAAATCATAGGAAAAATGAAAAAAGGCAATGTTGTTGCCATGGTGGGCGACGGCGTTAACGATGCTCCAGCACTTGCTAACGCAGATGTTGGATTTGCGATGGGAGCGGCTGGCAGTGACGTGGCCATTGAAACGGCTGACGTAGCATTACTCGGGGACGATTTAACAAAGGTCGAATACACGATCAGATTGAGCCGAAAGGCTTTCAGCAAGATGAAGATGAACATAGCTTTCTCCATGGCTTGGAACGCCCTTGGATTGACTCTGGCATCAATAGGCTTGCTGGTGCCCATCTTGGCTGCAGTCCTTCAAGAAGCCGGCTGCATATCCGTGGTAATCAATTCTGCCCTTCTGTTGCTGTATAAGTAGAGTCAACGCACGCGCCAGTTTGTTACTCCTTCAATATCTCATATGAAGACGTTATTTTGACTGCGTTCTTCAGCATTCCTCCTACCGAGCAGTATTTTTCCTCAGAAAGGCTTATTGCGCTTTGAACAGCCTCTTTGCTGATGTTCTTTCCTTTAATGACGTACTTGAGATGTATGCTGGTAAACACTCTTGGCGGTTCATCTCTTCTGTCGGCTGTCATCTCTACCGAATAATCTGAAAAATCTTGCCTCTTCTTTCTCAATATTGATACAACGTGATAACTGCTGCATGCAGCCAGACTTGCCAAAACATTCTCCATTGGCGATAGTGCAGTCTCTTCTCCACCGTTAGGTATGGGAGCGTCAAAATTAACAGACAGCCCTTTTTCATTTTTCGCTATGAAACGATAGTTTCCTTGCCAAGCTAGAACCATCTTCTTTACCGAAGACATGAGCTTTCTTCTAGTATTGGATCACAAAAATCTTTCTGATGCTGGATTCTCAACTCTGAGTTTGGGAGCAAAACCTATGCTAATAGCGCCCGCAGAAACGTCTTGCAGCAATTCTCCTTGCGCGTGCGACTATACCCAAAAGCTTGTTTGCATCTACTACGGCCCTAATCCGGCGGTCGTATTGTACACTAGTCACGGCTATATGAAAACCAACTCTATCCGTGATTGATCGGTCGACCTATTTTTCGGTATTAATGAGGGCTAAATAGGGTTCTGTGAAATCGATCGTTACAAGATATCGAGAATGGAAAAGGTTTTTGTTCAATTGTATTTTGATCGTATCTGCTCATCTGTCAGTACATGCTTGATTCGTTCTTTCCATTCAGGCGATTTCCAAGTTCCCAGGGCTTTGTGTGTCAGGTAATATTTCTGTGGAATTGGATGTGTCCCGATAACCACGTCTATATCGTATTTCTGCTTTACAAAGTCGCGCAACTGGTCAATGTAGGGGCAAGGTGGATAACCCACGATCATGCCTGTGGCAAAGTGAACCACTTCAGCACCGTTTTTCTTCATTTCTTCGATACAGTCTTCAACGTTTCCCCCAGGGCATCCTCCACAAGTCGTGTATCCTACGAGCTTCACTTCCTGATCGGCGTACAAACTGAAAGCTCCTTCCTTGTTCTTCAATGCTCTTAAGCATTTGCCGCCGGCACAAGTATGATAACGATCACAGATCACTATACCCACATTCTTCTCAGGTTTAGACATTGTCCTCCACGATCATCCAGCATAGAAATGCGCGTCTTATTGTTTTCGGAAAACGTGCACGCGCTATCCTTGCTCCTCAAAATAAGAACAAAAACATTTTCAGCCAATTTAGGAACAACGCGCGCTAATGCGCGCGCCGTTTTCACTCTCCAGTTGAGGGCTTTGGTGGTTCTATTCTCACTTTTATTTCTGTCACTTCGTCGAACTCTTTCTTGACTTGTTCCTCTATCTGTATCGCTATCTGATCGGCGTCTCTCACCGACATGTCGCCGTCAACGACAATGTGCATGTCACCTACCAAGTATGGTCCCAGCTTCCGCATACGGATGTCATGCACTTCTTTAACATTCCTGACACTTTTTGCTATGCTTTCTATATCCAACAGGATGTCAGGACATTGACACGCGTCCATCAGGATCAACGAAGATTCTTTTATCACCGAGTATGCAACAGTGAAAACGAAGAAGGCGATTATTATTCCGGCAATGGAATCTGTCACTCCGATGTTCAAGTATTTGCTCAAGGCTATGCCAACAAAGGCTGTCAAAGATGTGAGCACGTCCTTGGTTGAGTTGAACGCATCTGCCTTGAGCGCCAAAGAATCGTATCTTCTGGCAGCGCGAACTTTGAAGAACAATATTACCCCGGCTATAGCGGCTGCTACGAGTGCGGTTGCCATAGCTACCTCGGCATTGACTATCCCCGTAGGGTGAAGTAGCCCCTGGTAAGACTCATAAAGGATCAGCCCGCCCGAGATAGTCAAGACGAAAGCGGCGATAATGCTGCTGAAGTTTTCAACTCTGTAATACCCGAAATGGAATTTGCCATCTGGAGCTTTTCCTGATAAACGTAAACCAACCCAAACGATCAACGAAACAACAGCATCGGCAAAGGATTGGACACCATCAGCAACTAGGGCAAGACTCAAAGAGAATATTCCAATAGAAACTTCGGCCATACCCACTAGCAACAGAACCGCAAAAGATTTTCCAGCAACGGCTCCACCCTTGGCAAGTCTGCTTGACTGCAATCTCTCAGTCACGTTCCAAACGTCAGTCTTAATACAGATTGCATGATCACATATTTCAATTGCGCGCGCAACCAACCAACGGATTTAATGTTCTGTGCTCAGGGCTGGAATCGGTCTTATAAACGGATTCTGCTAGAATAATCGGCTTGTACACTCATGAAAAATCTGATCTCTGTCTCTAGTGCACCTATTGCTGGGTTTGGGGATAAAGAATACTACGACCTTCTCGGCACGATTGAAGTGATGAAAGAAGTCTCTGGAGAAGCGGTGGTTGATGGTTTTGAGTTGCAGCTTGAACCAGAATGGGACTGTGAAAATACCATTAACCGATGCTGATTGGGCTGATTGGACTGAGACTCCCAAGTTCACTGTTGAAGAAATTGTGGAACTAATCAAAAGTGAGGGTTTACCAATCCTTTCTGTTCATGCAAGTAGGGATGTCGGAAGTTATCTCTGCTCTGAGAAGGAGCGAGATTGGGAGAAGGGAAAACGTGTCATTTATGGTGCATTGTCAGTTGCTGAAGGGTTGGGAGCGGAGGTTTGTGTATTTCATCTTTGGGACACTTGGAAAAGCAGTTTCGATTTGCGCAATGTCGAGAACATTTTTCTGAAGACAGCGGAACAGTTTCCAAAGGTTAAAGCTTCGGTTGAAAATGTCCCAACACATCTAGAAGGTTGTTCTCCGTTCAAGTTGGTCAGGTCTTTTAAACATGTGACTTTGGATTTGAGATGGGCTTCAATGTACAATGAACTTGACGCTTTCGAATCCATAGTCGGCAGTCTTGTAAATGTTCATTTGAGAGGAAGTTTGAAGAAGACTAAATGGATTCTGGAGCACTCAAGTTTCGATTTCTATGAGGCTTTGAACAAGATCAGAAATGATTGGAAATATTCAGGATTGCTCACAGTCGAGCCCGAAGGCAGAATAGACGGGTCACTGTTCAGAAGCTTCCTTCAGGCTATGCACTCTCTCAAGAAATAGCGCGAGCTTCAGCCATTTTGGCAACAACCATTCGCGCTAGCTTGCGCAACTCTTAATTTGTTGGCGGTGTAGGGATTGTTTCTGGTGAAAGAATGCCGAAGTATAAGGCTACAGCTAAATGGATTGAAAATGTTCGTTCGGTGGTTGACAATTCCAGAACACACAGCATAGTCTGCGACCTTTCTACTCCCGCAGGCGGGGACGATAAAGGCCCGACTGCTATTGAATTGGCTCTAATGGCCTTGGCAGATTGTGCAGTGACCATATTTGCAGATGTTTGCAAGCAGAGCAAAATCGAAATCACCAAAGTCGAGGCCGTGGCGGAAGCAGAAAAATCTCCCGACTCTCCCATATTGACCGGAGTGACCGTGAAGACCAAAGTATGTGCGAATGCGAGGAAAGAACTGCTGGAGGGTGCTTGGCGGAGAACTGAGGCAAACTGTCCAGTACTATCCATATTCAAAGAACCAATTCCGTTGAAAGTGGAATTCGAAGTAGTGCCCAAATAGCTAGAACAAAATGCTTAAAGCTGGGTGCAAAAAGGAGGTGAGTCTTTGCTGTTTGTCGCTGCCCATACCCATCCCGCCGCAAAATGTCCTTTAGAAACGCCTGAAGGAAAAACAATGATCAAGAAGCTTTTTTCAGACGACAACGTAAAGAAATCGGGTCTCAAAATAGTCGGAGCCTACGTCAGTTGTCCAAAAGACAAGAGTGCTGAGCATAAGGGTTTCTTCGTAATAGACGCCGACAGCGCCTCTACCGTTACCAAGTTCTTTGGTCCAATGACGGTTGACGTAAAACCCGTCGTACCATTTAGCGAAGTGGCGAAAACCTTGTAGGATCACAGAATGCCGCCAACTTTCCCTTTTTTATATCTCTAAATGCAGATTGTTATTTTACCCATTTAAGATCAGCGCGCGCTAGACCAATGTTCAAGGAGAAATTCCGACTGACAGAAAAAGACCAAGCCTTTGAGAAGACCAAAACCGAAGAAGTATCGAGGTCGCTCCATACGGACCTAAGTATTGGGCTCAATAGCTTTGAAGTTGAAGCCCGATTGAAACAGTACGGGCACAATGAAGTTCCTGAAAAGAAGGCAAACCCTCTAGCGAGGTTTGCCAAGAGGTTCTGGGGTCTCACCGCATGGATGCTCGAGACCATAATAATCATCTCATGGCTCCTGCATAGATACCCTGACCTATACATAGTTACAGGGCTGCTGGTCTTTAACTCAATATTGGGTTTTGCTGAAGAACAGAGAGCGTCAAGCGCCGTGGAAGCTCTGAAGAAAAGACTTCAGGTTAATGCAAGAGTCCTTAGAGATGGATCATGGAAAGTAGTAGCCGCTAGAGAACTCGTGCCGGGGGACATCGTCAGAAGCAGGTCAGGAGACTTTGTGCCTGCCGACATTAAAATAGCAACGGGCGAGCTTGAAGTCGACCAATCAGCCTTAACAGGCGAATCGGTGAACCAAGAAAAGAAGTCTGAAGAAATCCTCTATTCAGGCTCTATCGTTAAGAGAGGCGAGTCAAACGGCATCGTTGTCTCAACAGGAGTAAACACCTACTTTGGCAGAACTGTCCAACTCGTCCAACTAGCGAAACCCAAGCTACACATGGAAGAAGTCGTCTCAAACGTCGTAAGATGGCTCCTAATAATTGTCATCTTGTTAGTTGCGCTTGCCCTTGTCTTTTCAGTACTTGAAACCAAGAACTTGGTTGACCTTCTGCCCATAATCTTGGTTCTTCTATTGTCAGCAATACCTGTTGCTCTGCCAGCAATGTTCACTGTCAGCATGGCAATAGGCGCAATGGAACTTGCCAAGAAAGGCGTCTTAGTAACGACACTGAGCGCTTCCGAGGACGCAGCGACCATGAATGTTCTTTGCGCAGACAAGACAGGCACAATAACAATGAACAGACTGTCAATCGCAAAAGTGATACCATCAAAGGGATTCAGTGAACAGCAAGTCCTCTTCTACGGAGCTCTAGCTTCACAAGAGGCGAATCAAGACCCCATTGATTTATCCTTCCTAACCGTGGTCAAACAACAAAACCTCTTAGACCCATCATTCAAACAGAAAGACTTCATCCCATTCGATCCGAAAACACGAAGAACTGAGGCTTTGGTGCAGCAGAACAACCATGAATTCAGAGTAATGAAGGGAGCTGTCAACATTATTGCTCGGGCATGCGGACTCGATGGTAAGACTTTGAAGCAATTAGAATCACAAATGAGTGAATTCGCTGAAAAAGGCTACAGAACCCTTGCGGTTGCCAAGACAAACGCCGAGGACCAGCCTGAACTTGTCGGTTTGGTAACGCTTCACGACCCACCCCGACTCGACTCAAAACAGCTCATACACGAACTCAGGGAGCTGGGCATATCAGTCAAAATGCTGACTGGCGATGCGCTTCCTATAGCAAAAGAGATCGCTGCAGACGTTGGTCTCGGCGACAACGTGATCAGAGCAGCAGAACTAAAAGAATTCATCAAGGAAAACGCGATAGAAGCGGCAGAAGCAGCTGATAAGAGTGACGGGTTCGCCGAAATCTATCCTGAAGACAAGTACACTATAGTCAAAAGCCTCCAAGCCGCAAAGCACGTGGTCGGGATGACAGGCGACGGCGTGAACGATGCACCAGCGCTTAGGCAAGCGGAGGTGGGCATAGCTGTCAGTAGCGCTACGGACGTGGCAAAGGGTGCTGCCAGCGTCGTGCTGATGAATGAAGGGCTAACCAGCATAGTAGATTTAGTCAAGAATGGAAGAGTGATTTATGAAAGAATAACTGCATGGATTCTGAGCAAAATAGTCAGAACTCTACAGATAGCCACGTTTGTTGTTCTGTCCTACCTTCTAACAGGCGGTTACGTGGTGTCCGCTTTCGCGGTGATACTCTACTTCTTTATGACTGATTTCGTCAAAATAGCATTGTCCACGGATCATCTGAAATGGTCCACAAAGCCTGATGTTTGGAACGTAACAGGGTTGGTGAAAGTTTCCACAACACTCAGCTTACTAGTCATCGCTGAATCATTTGCTCTGTTTTATATCGGGCTCAACATTTTTCATTTGAATGTGACTGACCAAAGCTTGTACACATTCACGTTCGAAATACTCTTCTATTCTGCCATGTTTCTTATATTCAATGTGAGAGAAAGAGGACACTTCTGGAACTCCAGACCCAGCAGAACCCTTTTCACAGCGATTCTGCTGAGTGTGCTGGCAGCAACCATAGTGACTATAACAGGGCTCCCAGGGCTCACGCCTATATCTCTTTACGTGACTCTTTTTGCAATATTCTGTTCAGCTGCTTTCTCACTGATACTTAATGATTTGGTCAAGTATCTTCTTGTGAAGAAAACAAGAATAAGATGGTAATGTGCCCAAGGTGAAAAAATGTCGCATACAAGAAGTGGCTGCGTCGTCTGTGGAGAGGAACTTGTTTACGGGCAGATTGAAAAACTAGAGTGCTTCTACTGTCACAAAATTCTTTATTCAAACGTGAAGTGTGGAAAGGGGCACTTCGTCTGCGCGCGCGACCTAGACGACGAAGACTGACATAGGCACCCAAAGCTCTAAATGTGAGAAAAAACCAGACGACTCGTCATGAACATCCAATCAGTTCACTCTCTCACGATAACCACATTGGTTGAAAATTCAGCCATGTCTTTTTTGCTCGGTCAATGGGGGCTCTCATTTTTCTTGGAAATCACAGACGCCAAAAATCGCCAAAGAAACATTATCTTAGACACTGGAAAGGATAAGCGTGCACTGCTCCAAAACATAAAGCTCCTCAAAAAAGACCTCAAAGACCTAGACTGCATCGTACTAAGCCACGGACACCTAGACCACACAGCAACCACCACAGAAATCGTCAAAGCCTCAGGAGGAACAAAAGTCTACGCGCATCCGCACACGTTTCTATCTCGCCACGTCGTAAGCAAGGACGGAAAAAAACGGCGAATAGGCGTCCCCGAAGGAGAAGGCATAGCCGAAATTGAAAAAGCCGGAGGAAAGGTCATCCTCACATCAAAACCAACCGAAATACTACCAGGACTCTGGATCACAGGCCAGATACCAAGAACGACCAAATTCGAGAATGTCATGGACCTTCCCAAAGGAGAAAGATTAGTGATCTGCATCAACGGACAGGAGGCTGACGACCAAATTCTTGACGACCAAACACTCTACACCCACATTAAAGACGTGGGAGTCTACGCCATAACAGGCTGCGCCCACTCCGGTCTCATAAACACGTTACAACATGTCCAGAAAATGAGCGGATCCAAACAGGTAACCGGCATAATCGGAGGAACCCATCTTGTCGGTCGTTCAGACAAATACATCCAACGAACCATCACAGAACTCAACCACATCGGAATGAACTTGATCTCGCCCTGCCACTGCACAGGCTTCAAAGCCCAAACCAGACTCTGGGAAGCATTCCCAAATGCCTTTGTCTTGAACTACAGCGGAAGAATCATCAAAGCTGGCGAAGAACCAAAACCTCGCATAATCTGACCCCAACCAGAAACAATCACGTTGCGCGCGGAGCACTAACAATATACCGCAAATCTAGGGTGCTTTTGTTCTGGTGCGTGCTCCGTGCGTATCGTAGAGTTTGTGTTTGTAGTATCCTTTTGCGGTGTATAATGCTCCAACAGGGTTGTGGCATAGGACTCTGTCTTTAGCAACTAAGACTGTTACGGGTGCTTTGGAATACTTGATGAAAGCGGAGTCATGTCCTACGCAGAGACCAACGATTATGTTCAGCTCCGTTTTCGCTTTGTTCATGATTAGAGCTTGTGCTATTGGGTTGCAAATAGGCTCAAAGGTGCCGGGATGTACTTTCTCGCTGTCTTTCAATCCCAACTCCTCCTTTGGAACACCACCAGTCTTGCAGAATACGAAATTCACCTGAAAGCCATTGGATTCCAGAATATCGGTAAGCATTCTTCCCTCCTCCGCCAATCCTACGCAGCAGGCAACACCAAGCCTAACAAAATCCATTCTTCTGGCAAATTCCATCGTGTCTTCGACTCTGGTCCACTTCATATAACCTTCTGACTCCACCAGAGCAGAAGCATGAGCTAATCTTCCCACGCCAGGTTTTTCATATTCTTCCCTAGCTTTCTTTAAAACATCTTTCTGAACGTTCATCGGGCAAAAATCCAGGTTGGAAGCAACTCGAGTTCGTTGAGGGTGTTCGCACATGAAAACGGTACATTTGCTGCATTTGATCATGATCTTTCCCCGCGAATAGGTTGACGTTGTTTTTGCAGAACTTATGTCTTACCTGCGTGATCGAAGCGTGGTGAGACGACAATGATCTAGAATAATGGACTTTCAGATCAAAAAGGGAGCGCACTGTTCAGTGTTTTGAATCCTGAAATTGTTCTGCTTTTCTTGTCAGCAGCAAATACAAGCCTGCGCTAGCAATCACAATGGCCGTAGCGACAGCCCAGGATTCTGGAGGCAAGGCAAACATGAGAATGAGGCAACTGACAAGTCCGAGTGAAGGGATCAAAGGATATAGGGGAACTCTGAATTTTGTGGAATTTGCCTTTTTTCTTCTTAGGTTGATCGCTGAGACGTTCACAGTCATATGGATGCAAAGAAGTGAGAAGCTTGTTATTGCCGCTGCCTGTTTCAGGTCCAAAACGAAAGCTAGGACCGTTAAGAGTGCACCCATTGTGAGTATGGAGATGTATGGGGTTCCAAATCTTGAGGACACTTTTGCAATTGATTTTGGCAGCTGTTTGTTTCTTGCCATTGCGAACGCTACCCTAGACAAGCCAAGGAGATTTGTCAGAAGGACGCTCGTGGTGGCAATCAAAGCGCCAAGGGAGACGGCCGCAACCAGAGTGAAGTTACCGGTTGTCTTTGCAGCTTCTGCGAGTGGTGAGGCGGATTGTGCTAGAATTCGATAGTCTTGCAGCCCTGTTGCAGCGAATCCTGTCAGAACATAGATGGCGACGGAGATTGTTAGCGCAATCAAGATTGATAAAGGCAAAATCTTTTCTGGATTCTTGACTTCTTCTCCGAGTGCTGCAATTCTTCCGAAGCCTAGATATGCGAAGAAAATGAAGCCTGCTCCTTGGAGAATTCCGAACAAACCGTTTGGACTGAACTGGGTGAGATTCTGTGGGTGGAAATAGAATATTCCAAATCCGATGAAAAGGGAAAGAACTGCCACTTTTATTATGACTAAGACGTTGTTGACTGCGGTTGATTGTTTTATTCCTATCAGGTTCAGAGCGGTCAGAGCTGATGCTGCTAAGACGGCTACAATTTTGACTGAGAACATGGGGAATATGGCAACGAAGTAGCTTGCGAACCCCAGACTAATCGCTGCACCCGCCACTATCTGTGCAAATATCCATAGGCAGCCAACTATGAAGCCGACAGAAGGAGAAATCATATCGTATGCATAAGCGTATGCGCCTCCTTCCTTTGGAATTGCTGAACCCAGTTCAGCGAAGCTGAAGGCTGTGAAAGACCCAACTATCCCGGCGATGATTATGGATATAATCACGGCTGGACCAGCATAACCGATGGCTACTCCTAGCACAACGAAAATCCCGGCGCCAATTATCGCTCCTATGCCCACGGAGGTGGCATCCAAGAGGTTTAATGTTCTTTTGAGTCCCACTTCTAATCAGTCGGTTTATTGATGTCGATGGTTTAATTGCCTTTCCGACTCAAACGGCACGCGCTGCTTTGATATCATGTTTTCGGAATGTTTTGTTTCCAGCTTGCGTTGCGAAACCTTTGAGAGAGTTATGAAGGCTCCGAACCAGAAATCAAAGAGTGGCTTGACCAAGAAGGCCTTTATAACATTCTCATTCCGCTAGATCCTGACGGCAATGCGCGCGCTAAATACTTGGCGCCAAGCGTCAGGCTTATAGTACAAGCCCACGATAGAGAGCATCCGGTTCAATTGAGCTTCAAAATAGTGAATTACAGGTCGGAATTTGAAGGCGAGGTCGTTGATTTGTGGAGAAAGTGCAGTCTGATCGTTCAGCAGAATGATCCGGTTGTTGACATTCGCAAAAAGGTCGATTATCAGCCTGAATTGTTCTTCGCTGCACTGTTGGATGGCCACGTCGTAGGTTCGGTTATGGCTGGCTATGAGGGGCATCGAGGCTGGCTGAATTACCTGGCTGTTCTTCCCGAATATCAAGGTCAAGGATATGGCAGGAAGCTAGTGGAGAAGGCTGTTGCCGAACTGAAGAAACTAGGTTGTTTGAAGGTTAATCTGGAGGTTCGGAAAAGCAATAGTTCTGTAATCGATTTCTACGTGCATCTTGGGTTCAAAGACAACGAGGTTGTGGGTCTGGGCAAGAGGCTTGGATGAACGTTAACGCGCTCGATATACAAAGCTCCAAAAGTTACCTCTCGCTCATGCCTTGGCACTAACCTGAAGACCTATCAAGACTTGCCAAGGGAAATCTTACCTATCTGCCTTATCCTGAACCGCTCTTTTCTTTGGCGAGCTAGAAAAGTCAAGGTAAGGTTTGCAAGTGTTTGAGCTGCAATTGAGAGAAATATTCCACCGATAACATCTGTCAAATAGTGTGCTCCCAGAATAATTCTGCTCAAAGAAACTATGAATATGGCTATTGCTGCCAGTGATTGTTTGATGCTGCTTCCTTTCGATAGTATTATGAATGCGCCTGTGGCTCTGGAGACATGGCCCGAAGGATAAGAAGACGAGGAAACGAAGTCCATATCATAGACGTCGATGCCCGGACAGTTTGGTCTTTGACGAGCGAAAACCATTTTAATAGAGTAGGCAAGCGCTGTTGCTATTGTCAGGAAAATTGCAAGCTCAATTGCTGATGCAAGGTGCTTTCTTGATTTGAAGCATGCGTAGAGCAAGTAGATCGAGGCAAAAACAACCCACACGTAGAAATCGCCCAAGTATGTCAAGGCTTGGAAGACTTGTATCCCTATCGTCTTCTGAGCGAAATTCTGCAGATTAGACGCAATATTGCATTCTATCCCGTTAAGCGGCAGGAAAGAAACAAACATGCCGATCATTATTGTTATAAACAGATAGACTGCCGTCAGGACGTAGGGTCTCTTCAGACGGCAACTATTCACGCGATCAGGCTCCAAGCAAAATCCCCGAGTTCTACTTTAAACCTTCTCTTTGCCTGGTTGGTCAGGATTCTGCCAGAGTCCACGTTTATATTGTTCACATCTTTCTAGGTTGTGCTTAGTCCTGTGCGAATACGCGCGCGCTGAGTGAGTGATTTCTTTTCGGTAGCGCGTGGCTGAAGGCTTTCTTGTTTCTCAATGCAGAAATGATCTGCTGAGGATTTGTCAAGTGAATAGCGTCAACATTCTCATTGCGATTCCGCCAATGCTTATTGCAAACACTATTTCGAAAATGGTTATTGACATTGCTTTTTTCCAGCCAAACTCTTTGCCTAGAGCAGCGATTGTTGCTATACACGGTATGTAGAACATTGCTACTAGGGTGAACACGATCATTTGAACTGGTGTGAGGACTTGGGCGAAATTTGTTGTTCCAAGAAAAGTGGCAAGCATGATCAATGTCAATTCTTTCCTCAGCACACCAAATATCAACGTTATGCCTGCAATTGCTGGCAGTCCCAGCCACGCAACCGTTACAGGACTGAGCACAGTCGCAATTGGATCTAGTAGGCCTGCAACTTCTGCGATTCTTAAGGTAAGGCTTCCGACTATTATCAGTGGAAGGGCGATTTTGATGAACTCAGCCAATCTGAACCACGTTTGCTTCAAGACAGTCTTCGCATGAGGAGCTTTGTAAGCGTGCATCTCCATGATCAGAGCGGTGGGCTCGCCGGGAAGAATTTTGAAAGCCAGCCTTCCCAAGATGAGAACAACCAGCAGGTTGACCATGTACAAGGCTAAGGCCCATTGAATACCTAGAAACTGGCCGACTAGACCAAGTATTATGACTGTTCGTGCGGCGCATGGCACCAATGTCGTAACGAAGGCGGCTAGGAGTCTTTCTCTTTTTGTTTCCATGATTCTGCAGCCTAGGCAGGCAGGAACGTTGCAGCCGAATCCGAGCATGATGGGTATGAAAGCTTTTCCGTGGAGCCCTATTTTGTGCATTGCATTGTCCATTAAGAACGCGATTCTGCTGAGGTAGCCAGAGTTCTCCAAGACGTACAATATGATGTAGAACGGAGCAATGTAGGGCAGAGCTATGGTGATTCCTGCTATTAGTCCTTCGATGACGCCGCCCCAGATCAGCTTTTGTGTGATCCCTGTTCCGAACAGGTTCGTGAAAAGAGATTCCCAGCTGTGGAAGAAGTTGCCCAGAAGTTCTGAGGTGAAGTTGCCGAAGACAAAAATGAAACAGAATATTAGAAGCAGTGACGCTACCATAATGGGGTAGCCCAAGATTTTGTGAGTTGTCAGGTTGTGGATTCTCTCTTCCAACGGAGGGTGTGTTGGAGAAACGAGTTCTTGGACTTGCCTGGCAATGCGTCCGGCTATCTCATATCGCTCAGAGGTAATCACAGTTGGGCAGGAGTGACCGTGAAGCTGCTCAATTTCAGCTGCAAGTTCTTCAACGAGAGATGTTATTCGCGGATTTATTCTTTGAATTTCCCTTGATATCTCTTCATCGCCTTCTAGCAACTTGACGGCGACGTATCTCGGAGGATACCAAAATTGGATGTTCTCTACCATTTTAGTGATTTTTGCGATTCTGAGTTCAACTTCTTCTCCATATCTTACCTCAATAGGCTTGGCCTTCTTTCCATTTTCAATTATCTCTACGGCTTTCTCCGAGAGCTCGAAAATGCCGATGCCTTTTACTGCAACGGTGGGCATGACAGGTATTCCTAAGAGTTTCTCCAGTTTTTCTGCGTCGATTTTGATGCCCTTGCTCTTTGCAATGTCCATCTGATTCAGAGCTATGATCATCGGTGTTTCAAGCTCTATCAACTGGAGCGTGAAGAACAAGTTTCTCTCGAGAACTGAAGCATCAACTACATTAATCACCACATCCGGTCTCTCAACTGCGATATATTTTCTTGAGACCAGCTCTTCCAGTGAGTAGGTTGAAAGTGAATATATCCCAGGTAGATCGATTATGTCTATCGTGTGGCCCTTGAAGTGAAGTGTCCCTTCGGCTCTCTCAACAGTCTTTCCTGGCCAGTTTCCGATATGTTGATGCAGGCCAGTCAGCTGATTGAATATGACCGATTTCCCTACATTCGCGTTTCCAGCCAGCGCAATAGTCAATTTTGTCTTAGGCACGCTTTTTTCTCACCACGAAAATCCTCTCGGCCATGCCTCGACCCAAAGCGCGCGCGCGCGCTGTATGGTGGACTAGAAAGTTTGGGACAGCAACTATGGTAGGACTTATCGCAACGGTCGTGAACTTCGTATTCAATCCAGCTGGGGTTCACTTCCTGGGTTTTGGTGCAGCCAGCATAGTCTTTGACGTAACAGCAAAGCGCATGGGATATGATAGATGCTTCAAAAAGCCATTATCCGTTACAGTTTCAATGCTTCCCGTTTCGGTGCTGTCAGCTGCAGCGGCAGGCCTAATCATAGGAACGTTCTTTATGGACACATCAGCTCTGGCTAAGTGGGGCGGAGTCCTTGGTTGGGCTGGACTGC
>Ga0315279_10002740_pt1 | contig 25819 bp, 14 predicted proteins | sample YL17G06_20_MG_FD_203694 | JGI IMG/M metagenome (GOLD analysis project Ga0315279, IMG submission 203694) | Sediment microbial communities from Yellowstone Lake, YNP, Wyoming, USA - YL17G06_20 | ecosystem: Environmental > Aquatic > Freshwater > Lake > Sediment | place: USA: Wyoming | collected...
TTATTCCAGATAACTGGTATGATGCAGACTTCCACAAAACATGTGATAACCACGATCGTTGTTTCCAAAATTGTGGTGCAACTTTAAATCAATGCAATAATGATCTCTGTACGGGCTTGTTCAATGACTGTTTCAAAGCATACGGAACGAATGAAGGCTTATTTGAACAATGTCTTGAATTTATAGCGCGCTACTGTCGGGTAGTAGACGGAATGAGTGAACCTTTTTGGCGAGAAACACAAAATAAGGCTTGTTGCTGTGATGCAAGGAAATGAAGAGCGATTGTTAAAGCTAAAATAGAAATTCAAGATGAAGCCAATAAATGATACTAGGTATCACTTGACTATGCAAGCTTTTTGGAAAACTGTTGTCATTTGTTTTGCGGCGGCTCTCATTTTGGGGTTTGCTTGTTTGTCTGTTTGGGCCGAGGAGGAGGGGGTGTGCGCACGCGTGCGCATCCGTATAAGTCAAGATGTCGTAATTGCCCGGAATGCATTCAAAGCGACTCTTGAGATAAGTAATGCGCCGCAAAATGTGCCCTTAGAGAATCTGAGAGTTACGCTGGATATCCGCGGCAGAGACAACCTATCTGCAAGTAACCTTTTTGGAATTCAGCCGCCTGAACTATCTGGAGTAGACGATGTGAATGGCGGTGGAACAGTCCAACCAGGAGTTACCGCATCGGTAACCTGGCTGATCGTCCCCACTCGTGACGCAGCCCCAGATCAGCCCACGCAATATTTCGTCGGGGGTGACTTCACCTATACGGAAAACGGTAACACTATAATAATGTCTCTCTTTCCTGCTCCAATTCTGGTAAAACCCGATCCATTGCTGGTTCTTGACTACTTCCTGGTGAGGAATGTATATAGCGACGATCCGTTTACCCCAGAGATAGAACCTGCGGAGTCTTTTCCTTTGGGACTGATGGTTCGCAACAATGGAAAAGGGGTAGCGAATAACTTTAGGATAACGACTTCCCAGCCGCAAATTGTGGAAAACGAGAAGGGGCTCCTCATAGATTTCAAGATTATTAGTACCCAGGTGAATTCAGAGCCCGTTTCCCCATCTCTCACTGCCAATTTAGGCAATATCGACCCCGGAACAACATCAGTTGTTAAGTGGATGATGACAAGCTCTCTCCAGGGTAAGTTCATTGAGTACAAGGCCACTTTCGAGCACGTCGATGGTCTCGGTATCCCGCGTCTTTCACTGATTGATACCGTAAATATCCATGAGTTAACGCACGCGGTCAGAGTCGATACCCCTTCTGATGACAACAAACCGGACTTCCTGGTCAATGATATTCCCGATGAAGATCACCTGCCGGACACCCTCTATAATAGCACCGGTCCTATAGAAGCGGTGAGCATAGGCATTAATCCCTCAATAGATTCGCAAATAGGGGCCGATCATTTGGAAGCTCACCTAACAGCTACCGTGCCGACAGGCTGGGTCTATGTTAGAACCACAGATCCCGGACAGGAACAATTTAGATTGAAACGTGTAGTACGCTCAGACGGCCGTGAAATCCGTTTGGATGACAATGCGTGGACTACGCACCGAACAATACGTTTAGTTGGTCAATCGCCATACAGGGAACATCTTTTGCATTTATTTGACAAGGACAGCACTGGTTCCTACACGCTGATCTATGGAACATCGGATAATATTCCACCCGCTGGATGGATTGCCATCAACAACGGTAATCCGTACACGAACTCGGCCTCTGTCACTTTGACGCTCTCTGCCGATGATCCGAGTGGAGTCTCGGAGATGTGCGTTAGCAATTCAGCTTCTTGCACATCATGGGAGGCTTTTTCAACCTCAAAGTCCTGGGAGTTGACCTCTGGAGATGGCGAAAAGACGGTTTATGCCTGGCTCAAGGACGCTGCCGGTAATACCAATGTAAACCCATATTCAGATTCTATAATTCTTGATACCACCGCCCCTACGGGGTCTGTCATGATCAATGGAGGGGCGACCTATACCAATACGACTGCAGTGAACTTGACGCTTTCCTCCAATGATACAGGCAGTGGTGTCTCTCAGATGTGCATAAGCAATACAACTTCCTGCTCCTCGTGGGAGGCTTATGCAACTTCAAAATCCTGGACATTACCATCTGGAGATGGGGACAAGACGGTTTATGTCTGGTTTAAAGATACGGTTGGAAATGCCAATTCAATCCCTTATTCAGATACCATTATTCTGGATACAACAAATCCAGTTTCGACAATCACAACACCGGTAAACGGGGCTGCAGTGATTGCCACCACCACATATACCATTAAAGGAACTGCCTCGGACACGGGCTCACAAGTTCAGAAGGTTGAGATTTCAATCGATGGAGGGGCAACATGGAACCTTGCGACAGGTATAGCCTCGTGGAGTTATCAATGGACCCTGCCTGTAGGCGGCACCTATACAATCAAATCCCGCGCAACAGACAACGCAGGCAATGTTGAAATATCCAGCGCTGGAGTTACCATCACTGCGGCGATAAGGCAGCCTACCTCAGTGGCGATTGATGGCAAAAAGCTTGTGGTCGATGGGAATCCATTTACGATCAAAGGTGTAGGCTACTCACCCGTTCCTATTGGAGAGGATCCTGAGATAGGCCTGCCTCATGGGGATTATTTTACCTCTAATTACAGCAGTATCTTTAACCGTGATCTCCCTCTGTTGAGACAGTTGGGAGCCAATACGATACGACTGTGGGGGTGGAACAACACAGCTAATCACCTTGATTTCCTAGATAAAGCTTATAACAACGGCATCAACCCGATCTATGTCATAGCAGGTTACTGGATAAATGGTGGATTGAATATAGATCCGAGCTCACCGAACAATGTCAGAGAACAGCTAAAGAATGATTTCAGGGCGATGGTTGAAGCTCATAAAAACCATCCTGCTATTCTCATGTGGTGTATAGGGAATGAGTTGAATGCAGACTGGATGTATGGTGGGAGTTTAGGTCATCTATTTAGCTTAATCAATGAGATGGCGGCTGAAGCTCATTCAGAGGAAGGAGTGAATTACCATCCTGTCACAACGGCACTTATAGATGTTAACCTTATCAATACCATAAGTTCGTATGATGCCACTGCCCCATCACTTGATGTATGGGGTGCGAATATCTATCGTGGTAACACCTTTGGCAGTCTCTTTAATGATTACGAGACGGTGAGCAATAAGCCTCTGGTAATTCTTGAGTATGGAATCGATGCCTTTGACAACGTCCATGGGAATGAATATGAACTTATTGGAACGCCTTATCAGGCCGAATATGCTGCAGCTTTGTGGAATGAGATTGTGGTCAATTCTGACTTCTGTGTTGGTGGATCTATCATGGCCTATTCTGATGAGTGGTGGAAAGGAAAGTATTCTACCGGGTCGGGTTGTCCAGATAATAACCCTGCTTATCACAGCACTTGTGGATATGCTGCCTCCTCCCATCCTGATGGATATGCAAATGAAGAATGGTGGGGAATAATGAGGACAGTTGATCATGGTTCTGCTCCGGATATTATGGAGCCAAGGGTTATATACTACAGATTGAAGGCTCTTTGGGTTGGACTGACGGGTGACTGTAATAGAGATGGTCAGACGACGATTGATGAGGTGCAGATGGCGATCAATCAGTTTTTAGGGGTATTAGCGGTTCAGCCCTGCTGCGACCTCAACGGAAATGGTCAGGTTACGATTGATGAGGTCCAGAGGGTGATCAATGCCTTTTTAGGGATAATATAATGATAGAATTAAATAGAATAATAGATCGTTTTGTCTCGGATTTGAGAGAACGTCTTGGTGAACGGATTTCGGGAATCTATCTTTTTGGAAGCTTGGCCAAGGGTACGGCCACGGAAGAAAGTGATATTGATCTATTGGTTATTTATTCGGGTATAGAAGAAAGGAGTCTTTCGGAGATAATCAGTGAAATTAGTTTTAAGATTGCCTGTGACGAGGGGAGACTCATTGAAGCGATTCCGATGTCAAAAGAGGAATTTAAACAATCATTGGGACGGTCTCCTTTTCTCTGGGAAGTCCTGCAATTTGGGAAACCAATTTTTACAACATTATCCAGTACAGAATGGGAATTGGATTTTAGGGATTACCTAAGGTTGGCTGAAGAATATCTCAATTATGGGAAAGATGCCTTAAATGAGCATAAATTGCGGCTATCGATTGATAGCGGGTACAATGCATGTGAACTTTTGGTTAAAGCATTAATCATTAGCACAAGAAATTCACTTGCTTCTTCTCACGGGGGCTTAGTTGTTCAGTTTAGTAAATTATTCATTTTAAACCAAAAACTTCCAGAGCATTTGGGACGGAATCTTAATCTGGCATTGGACTTGCGGGCAAAAGCGCGCTACAAACCTCGGGTTCAACTCGAGGTTCAAGACGCAGAATTCATAATAAACCTTGGTGACGAATTACTCCAAATAGCTAAGAAAAGGTTAAACCAACATTAAAAAAATTTATAAGAGTTCTTCCTACAAGTTTTAAAAATATATGTAAAGGTAGATGCAAATTCGGAAATATATTAACCAATTCTTAGGGATATCCCCTGTTGAACCCTGCTGTGACCTCAATGGAAATGGTCAGGTGACGATTGATGAGGTCCAGAGGGTGATCAATGCCTTTTTAGGAATAATTTCATAAGGAGGGATGAACATGAGAAAAGAAGGATGTTTTGTGAAGAGTTTATGGAAGGGATTAGTCGTTTTTTTATTTCTGGTTCTCGGATTCTCTTTTCCAGCCTTTGGGGCAAGCCTTAATCTGGGTGAGGCCACAGGGGCGCCAGGCAGTGATGTGGCCATCCCGATCACTTTAGTGACCGGGGGTCTTCAGATCGCTTCCGCGGCCAATGATATTGCCTTTAACACCTCGCTCTTAGAAAACCCTAGAGCAGCGATTGGCCCTGCAGGCACTGGAGCAGGCAAGTTTGTGGTCTCCAGCTCTCCCTCCCCAGGGGTCTTCAGGGTGGGGGTCGTCGGTTTTAACACCAACTCCATGAGCGATGGGGTGGTGGCCAATGTGACCTTCAAAATCAAGGACACTGCCCCTTGTGGCGATAAGGCTCTCGGCAACACCCCCTCTGCTTCCAATCCCGGTGGGAATCCTGTTTCCATCACTGGGAACAATGGGGTGATCCACATTCCCTGAGCTCCCCCTGCTCAGCTTAATTTAGGCTCATTAATAGCATGGGAAGGTCTCTGAATGTAAGGAAGTTATATGAGAGGGGAAGAGCTTCTATAATGGCGAAAATCTGTTTTTTGATTCTTATGATTACACTTTTGGGGTTTAATCTTGTCCAGGCTAAATCCTTGCATGTGATTGCCGACGTCAATGCTGGAGTTGCCCCGATCGAGACATACGACATCCAGGGTCCGCCCAACTACTTGAAGTTCACAAGGTGATCAATGTGTTCTTAGGAATATAAGAACTCTATGGAAGGTGAACAATGGAGTTTCGACAGAAAAGAAAAATTATAAAAATTCTTCTTTTACTCTCGATTTTAGGAATTTTAGTCAGCACACTTTTAATCTTTCTCAATCAGAAAAAATATAAAAACATTTTAGAAGATTTCAAACCTTACTCCAAATTAGCCAATGGTAAAGGAATTTCGTTCGTTGAATATCATGGGGACAAAAAGATTTACTCCGTATCGATTGATAATTTTTCCGTTGAAAGAGCCAAATTAGGACCTTTTGCTATTGGTCCCTTACATGTGGCCTATTTAAATAAAGTTATTGTGGATTTATACCTGGATGGAATGGAATCAAGATTAGAAAAAGAAAAAATTTCGGAATCGGGAAAAATCGATTTTGAACACCTCATTTCAAATATCAAAAAAAATTTATCCATTCAAATAAGAAAAATAAAAGGCATTAAAATCGATAAAATATCCCTTAATCTATGGGAGAATGAAAAAAGGATATTTAGAATTTCAAGCGATACGGCAACGGTGGATCGAAAAACAGGGGATTTAATATTTACTGGCCATGCGGTGATGGATGCAAACCAAAGTGGAAAGCTTATTTCTCACCGAATTAGGTGGAACAGAAAAACTCATTTTTTTAAAGTTACTGACCCTTTTATCCTACTAAGAAATGGAAAGAGAATAGAAGGCAAAGAAATTGAGACAGACTTCTTATTTAAACAAGTGAACTATTGACTTTAAAAAGTTCACAACGACTCAAGGAGGGATAAAGATGGACTCGAAAGTAATGAACGGATTTAAGGGGGTTATTATTCTGAGCATCTTCTTATATCTTATAACATGTGGCTTAGCTTTTGCCCTGACAGCGGATGACTATTTCCAACAAGGTAAGACAAACTTAGAGAACGAATCATTAGTTAATGCCTACAACAATTTTCAATATGCCCTCGCCTTGGATTCAAATCATCAGGGTGCCAATCTTTTTTATGCCCTAACCCGTATCCTTATGGTCTCAAAATCTTCAGATTTCAATACCCTTCTTGATCGGGCAGGTGTTAGTTCATCGGGAAGGGATATTTTCGATTGGACAGCGGATTTCACAAGAACTCCGGAAGGGAGGGTCATTCTTCCTGACAATGCCCCTACCGGGTTGGAATTACAAAATTTCTTAAAGAACAATATCCTTCCTGAAATTAACGGAGCGTTAAGTAATTTATCTAAAGTGAGCAGTAGTTATGAAACAAAATATAATTGGATGGTTGAAAATGGATCGGGTTTAGGCAATGGTTCAAATACCTTAACTGACCTTACCAAGCATTGGGAATATAATGAATTTGCGGGATATAAGATCGTTATTGGTGGAGCTGAATATACTATTTTATCAAATACTGCAAATACAATCACAGTAAGTTCTGGGACAATCCCGTTAGGAACTTATAATTATGAAATCTTTGAAGGTGTTGAAATCGATTATGGAGATGTACTGGTATTTAAAGGTTCCTTATATTTGGCTAAAGGTGGAATTTATATTCTCTCTGCCTATAATCTCAACATCGACATTGACACAATAGTTTCGCTATACAATGCCGGGACATTAAATTTCCAAACCCATATCATCAATACTTACTCCGAACTTTTGAAACTCCTTCCGGGTCAACAACTTTCACAGGCAAAGACGATCCTAAGTGATGCAATAAACACTTTCAATTCAGCGATTGATTTTATCGTGGCAGAGACAGATCCTCAAGATGATGACCTTTTTATTATTGACGACCCTGTAAAGGAACAAAGGTATCGTGATTTACTCACAGATTTAAATAATGCCTTAAATGGAGCCACATACGTCAGGGAGATCAGAGATTATCTTAATCTTTCAGAATTCTTTGATCGACCCAAGGTTCTTAGAAACTACCTCCCTACTTTTCGAGGACAATATTTTATTCAGAGAGATACATTCCCTGATCCTACATTTGGGGGTATTCTACCCAATATGACATCGGATGACTTAAATAAGATGCGCCTAATCGTAGCCCCACCACCAGTCCTCAGCCTCTATGACGATTTTTCAGGGATCCGTATTAACAAGACTAAGTGGAAGGAAGGAGAGTTTGTAAGGGAGGTACGAGAGTTTAATCCAGGAGATTACAAACTCCAATTTAAACACTCAAGCCCAAACCCAATTGTGGTTAGTACTTTTCCTTTTTATGAATCTAATGGCTTAAGTTTTATCGATCCAAACTCAGTGGATTCAATTCAGGCGGATGTTACGATTCTTGAAAATTCAATAACCAATCTGGGGTATACAAGGGCGAGATTGGGGGGTAGATGGTATAACGATGGGACGCCAGGCGAAGGTATGACTGGAGACATCTGGGCAGAAGTCTCCTTACGAAGAGGACCGAGTGGGCTCTTTGCCAGGTGGGGTGTTTCCAAAATGACGAACCCTCAAGGAACGACTTGGACCGATATAGGATGGGGAGACTTCGCAATACCTATAAACAAGGGAACAACTTATACATTATATATTGGCTATGACAGTGTTGCTAACCAATTTATATTTAGGATTGGATCTGAAGAGAAAAAATATGGCACAACTGATGGCCTTCCAGCTTGGTTTGGAGATCCTCACAGTCCATGGAAAGGTATTGGCACCCGAGTCCAGATTGATGATACAGACTCATCAGCATTCATCTGTGCCACATTTGATGATATCTATACAAATGGCTTACCCTATGATAACTTCTCCTCTCCAACTATTGATTCAACAAAATGGAACGCATATGAATTTGCGAGGGAGATTTCTGGAGAGAAGTTAAGGTCTGCTTTGAGAAACGAAGGCTGTAGTTTCGCAAACATATCAAATAGCCTTTCTTTCCTTAATCCGGAAAGAATACATGCAATAAAGGCAAAAGTTACACCTATGACTTTCAATAATCCCGATGGGGCCTCTCCGAGGTCGAGATTAGGGGGATATTTCTATAATGATGGAGATCCATCAGGTGGTATTTCAGGAGATGTCTGGGCAGAAGTTTCAATTGGAGGCCAGGGAACAACTCCGATACTTTTTTGGGCCGTCGTTAGAATGGATAATTCTGGAGGAACTACTTGGACAGTCTTAGCCCAAGGCAGTTTTCCAGTCTCCGTAACTCTTGTCTCGACCTACGATTTATATATCTACTGGGATGGCCGCGCATTTACATTCAAATGTAATGAGTTTGAAGCCAATTATGTCGCGCAAAGAGGGATTTTTCCTCCTCACGCTCGTTTTAAAGGATTACAAACCAACATCAGGCAAACCGCCGGCATCAACCAGAGGGCCTTTATTGAGTCGACTTTCGACGACGTAATGGTGGACGCTTCTCTGCTGCCCGGAGATGCAAACGGCGATGGCAGAACAACTATTGATGAGGTGCAGAAGGCGATCAACCAATTCCTGGGGATCACCGCAGCGGAGCCATGCAACGATCTTAATGGAAACGGTCAGGTCACTATCGATGAGATTCAGAAGGTAATCAATGCGTTTTTAGGAATAACATAGGCAAACGAAATGGGTTAGGAGTAAGAGTCAGAGGTTGACAGGCTGACCGAGAATATTTTGATTGATTAATGATATAAATTGTCTGCTCTGCGCTATACTCCATGCTCTCTGCTTTAATAAAAGGGGGGAAGAGGTGGAAAGATTTTTAAAGAGCCTGGCCTTCGAAATGGTGAAGGCAGGCTTTATTTTTCTCAGCTTGTCAACAATATTTCATTGAAGGGATTTAAATCAGGGTATTGCAAATTTGTTGCAATGCAAGACCTGCCCCTCGCTACTAACTACATCAACCAAGCAGGTTTTTGGTATGCTGTGACAGCCAATTTTACTCAGACAAGACCAGGTGACTGCAATGGTGATGGTCAGACAACCATCGATGAAGTACAGAGGGCAATCAATCAGTTTTTAGGAATTTCTCAGGTGCAATCTTGCTGTGACCTCAATGGAAATGGCCAAGTGACTATCGACGAAGTCCAGAGAGTGATCAATGCGTTTTTAGGGATAATATAGGGAATGGCGCATCCTACCTCATTACAATGGTATCTTCTCCCCCTGCCCTCCCCTCTCCCCAGGGCTTGGAGATAGGGTTAGGGTGAGGGGACATGACTTGTGTTGGTAATAATTTTAAGAAGACCCAACAAACCAAGACCAAATAGACAAGAAGAACCAGAGGGACCAAACAGACCAGATAGACTAAAGAAACCAGATAGACCGAACAGACCAAATTGTCAAATGTCAAGGGCAAACCCCATTATACAAAAAAAATTGACCGCGGGTCTAAGCTCAACACCAGGAAACGAAAATATATAATGTGGCAGTAGCATCCAAAGCGGCGCAGGTTCACCCCGTTAGAAACGACGGGGCTTTAAACACCGCCCTTTCTGAGAGGGGCTAAAATTCTGACACATAACCCATCCCCGCTTTAAAAGGCGGGGCTTTCTAACGGGGTAAATCTCAATGTCAACGAAGTTTTGGAACGACTCATCGAGACGGCTGGCTGCCAGATCGCTGGATTTTTTTGATTAGAAGGAAAGATTATACTGGATCGGAAGAGAGAAATAAGAAATTAGTCATGCGTGACACCCACCGTTTTTCTGTCAGGAGGTGTTTTATGTTACGTAGAGCTGCCGTTTTAATGAAACTGTCTAAATCCTTTTTTCTGGCCTTTCTCTTTTTATTTTATCTTGCCAGCGGCTTGGACATCAATCTCGCGCATAGTCACAACCAATGGGTTAGTATCGGCCCCGACGGGGGATATGTCAGTGCGTTAGCGATTAACCCCCAGACACCAGGCACACTCTATGCTGGAACCTCGGGAAGTGTTTTGTTCAAGAGTACCAATGGTGGAGCAAACTGGAACACTATCAATGCTGGCCTGACCAACACCGATATCTTTTCCCTTGCCATTGATCCCCAGACCCCGGGCACCATCTATGCCAGGACGGAGTGGGGAGGTGCGTTCAATATTCAACAGGCAGCAACAATTCTATTACCAGGTGATTGTAATGGCGACGGGCAGACCACGATTGAAGAAGTCCAAAAATCTATCAATCAGTTTTTGGGTATTTCTCAGGTGCAATCTTGCTGTGATCTCAACGGGAATGGTCAGGTCACCATCGATGAAGTCCAACAGGTGATCAATGCCTTTTTAGGGATAAAAGGCCCTTATGAATTTGAGGCTGTAACCATCTCTCCTTTTGGGGGCATATACTATTTGTCTAATGGGATTGTTTTAGAGGTACCCGAAGGGGCGGTGAGTGAACTGGTGACGGTCCGGCTCAGGGGAGTAAGGGAAGAGGAGGTTATGCCTATTTTGCAAAGCTATGGCTTAACCGAGAAATACTTTATGGCGGCTTATGAAGCTCAACCCAAGGGGTTTAGGTTTAATAAGCCGATCAATATCTATCTTCAATCTGAGCCCCCAACAAACTCAACGGCTTTACTTTTCCTTTTTGATGTGGACCTCACCCATGGGATCTATTCTCCGGGAATGCTCGGGTCAGTAAACCGTTCTGCCACGTTTGGACTCATAAAGAATGGTGCTCTCATTGAGACCGATCAGGTCATAGAAACGAAATATATCGCCTATGACTGCAAGAACAACCAGATGCAGATTAAGGGCCTAACTGATTTTTATCCTTTTGAGGGGTGGGTTCAGGTGGTAGCAGCCATAGTTCAAATCCTGGATCCTTCGGACTGTGTTGCAGACCCCTGCCGATGCTGCACGATCAAGGTGGTGTCGAAGGATTCGGACTACATCATCAAAGACAAGTGTGTCAATGTGACGTCAAGCGGCACGGTCCAGTTTCTCGACTGTAAGGGACAGCCGGTTGAAGGTTGGAACTTGGAAGAAACGGACATAGGTGCGGTGGTGATAGAGAAAACTCCGGAGAAAGATACGATCTGGTGTAATGAGCAGCTTGTGCTCTCTGTGGGTGTTAAGGATGCAAGAGGAAATTCTATACCGGAATATGAGTTGACTGTAACGACACAAAACACAGATATCGTCGAAATCAAGCTCATATCTAAAAACTTATATTATATCAAGGGGATAGGACCTGGAAAGGCCACCATAAAGGTTGACCCTGGATGTGGGAAGGCTGAAAATATAACGATTACTGTCAATGCAGTTGATTCAATTGAGCTGATTCCCCGTGAACCTACGATCATGGTCAATGAGATTTTGCTTTTAGACGTAATAGCGAGGGACAAGTTTGGAAATGTCCTCTATGGCTATTCTTTAAATTGGACAGTTCAGCAGGCGGGGAGCATCATATCTTTTGATCCAGTTTTTAGGATTGCTAGGGGGTTAGGTGAAGGAACGGCCATCATCACCGCAGCAACAAATGAAAGCTGTGACGGGGTAAAGAGCGGTACCTCCACCATCCACGTCATCCCGCCGGTCGACAAGGTTGAGGTGACTCCGTCGCCAGCCTCAGTATTGGTTGGAGGGACCTTGCAACTGATAGCGACACCGAAGGATAAAGATGGAAACGTTCTTACCGGGTTACCTGTGAGCTGGGTAAGCAGCAACACTGCCATCGCAACCGTGGATCAGAAGGGACTCGTAACGGGCGTATCTGCGGGCACCACTACAATCACTGCTACGGTGGAGGGAGTGATTGGTACCGCTATTGTTACCGTTAGCGACAACGCGGTTCAACTGACCTTTAGTTTATCTGCGATCCCCGATTGTCATACTGGCCCAAACGGGGTACTGCCCACGCTTTTTGTTAACGTAGGAGATACTATGCAACTGATAATCACGGCGAAAACCGAGGCAGGGAACGTCACCCAGGCTGGTTTCTACTACGAGTGGACGAACACAGGTACTCCACTGGAGCCACTAAAGTTCCCAATCTCCCCATGCGGTCTCATCACTTATACCGGTGCATATTCTTATAGCCCTCAGACAGCTTGGGGTTACTGCGCATATATCCACCGCTTAGGTGATTCTCCAGATACTGTGCCCTTAGCCACATGCTCCGCGGTTTTTGGTTTCGATTGGTACGAGGGCCCCGTACAGGGTTATTGTCCGTGGCCAGAGCACTTTGGGTGTGTCCCCGGTTGGGCATTTTGCCATAACTATAGCTATTGGTGGCGCAACACCCCATGCTCGAAGTAGAGCCGAAGGGCAGCGGGGAAAGCCTTGGGGACATGGTTAGGTTATTTAAATAACTTGACATTTCTGTCTGATTTGGAAGGCTTTTGGGATAACCCATAAAAGGGGATTTTTACCCGCATCAGCAGGTGCAAAGAGTGAAAATTGTCCATTTCTTCCAATGACCTTGATATACCCTTACTGAATTTGCCTTTAGGTGGCATAGGTGTACGCACCGTACCTGGCGATTGTAATGGCGATGGTCAGACCAGCATTGATGAGGTGCAAAAGGCGATCAATCAGTTTTTGGGGATTGCTTCTGTGGAATCCTGCTGTGATCTTAATGGCAATGGTCAGGTGAGCATCGATGAAGTTCAAAGAATGATCAATGCGTTTTTGGGGATATAAGATCCGCTATGCGCTCTGCGCCTTGCACTGCATTATTTTCTGGGGCTATGCTCTTTGCGCGATGCGAAGTTTGACTTAAGGGGTGAGAGGTGGAAAGAAATTTAAAAAGTCTGGCATTCAAAATAGCGAAGCCAGGCTTTTTTATACGCCCTTCGTGAGGGGGGCAAATTCACAATCCAAGCCCCCACCACGAAAGTTTCTGGAGACATAATTGAATATTGAATTTCAATGGGTCACCCCATCTGAGGCTTTCAGAGAAGAAAATTCTATGAAGACCAAATATAGTTATTTGAAAAGATTTATTCCCTATTATTTGGCATTCCATATTAAAACCTTTTCCAGAATTTGCTTTTGGCTGGTAAGTGTTGCACTTTCGAGCGTAATATTTGTCCCAAATTCATATGCTTGGTGGTCATCCTTTACTTTAGGAGACTCTGTTCACAAGCAAATTTCCGATAGAGCTTTTGATATTGTGAGTTCACGCTTTAAGAACGACCATTTCTTAAAAGTTCACAGAGCCTCTATTGTTGACTATACCACAACTATTGAAAATGATTGTAATGCCCATGGAGGGGACCCCTGCGAACGGAATGGTGGCGACATAGCTTATTGGTACATGGAATTTGAACAGGCATATAAAGAGAACAGATTATCCGATGCAGCAAAGTACTTAGGCTATTGTATACACCTCATAGAAGATATGGCTGTTCCCGCACACGCATTTAATATTTCACACTCAGCAAATATATTAGATCCCTTAGGTGATAACTTTGAATTAATGGCTGATGAATACTTAAACAAGTTGGGCCTCATTTGGCTGCCTGATCAATATATTAGTGAAACAGATGAGCAGGATGACCCGACGGTTTATTATTATAGAGTTAGGGAAGCGACCAGGACAAATGTTGCTATTTATGGATTTTCTGACTACTGGCATGAGGGTGACGGTCAGGATTGGAATGGGGATGGACCACAAGGGTACTACAATAATCAAACTGATAACGAAGATATATTCCCCAAATTACATTCAAATATGTCTCAAGAAGAAGATGCTTTTCTCCTTTATCAACTCAACGAAGCTGTAAAATATGTAGGACTATTTTTGTTGGCGGTCTATGATGGCCCAATGTATTACCCAGGCTATACCATTAGCGGCAATGAGATTTGGTATGGTGGGAGGACATATGTAGTTCAAGGTGATATCAACGTCGCGCAGGGTGGTACTCTTACGATTTTGCCTGGGGTGGTGGTTAAGTTTAATTCTTATACCAAGCTCAGGGTTGAGGGGACGCTCATTGCAGATGGGACATCGGATCAGCCGATTTATTTTACGTCGTTGAAGGATGATAGTATTGGAGGGGACACGAACGGGGATGGGAGTGGGAGCAGCCCTGGGAAAGGGCAATGGTATAATTTGTTTTTTACCCCTACGAGTACTAACAATGTATTGAATCATGTGGTGATACGGTATGGGGGGCAAGGTTATTATTATGGTAATCCTCCCGAATATTATACAACCCTTTCGATAGGGACTTCTTCGCTGACGCTCAGTAACAGTACGATTGAGGAGAGCACAAATCATGGGATTTGGGTTTATGGGGCATCCCCGGTCATCACGGGATGTGTCATCAGAAATAATGGTGTTTATGCTACTTATGGGTATGGGATTTATCTGGCTTCATCTAATGCCACAATCACAAACAACACCATCAGTGAAAATGCTTCCTATGCTATCTATCTAAATGCAGACTCCTTGAGTCCGACCATCAGTGGCAATACGATCAGTGGGAATGGAGCAAATGGGATTGGGATTGCTAGACCTATGTTGACTGCTTCAGCCACCTGGGGTCAAGTTGGTGCGGCTTATGTGCTAACCGTTGATTCTTGCTGTGGTCTCACAGTTCCTTCGGGTGTGACGTTGACGATTTTGCCTGGGGTGGTGGTGAAGTTTAATTATAATACGGGGGGGCTAAAGGTTGAGGGGACGCTCATTGCAGATGGGACATCGGATCAGCCGATTTATTTTACGTCGTTGAAGGATGATAGTGTTGGAGGGGACACGAACGGGGATGGGAGTGGGAGCAGCCCCGTGAGGGGGGATTGGGATAAATTGTGGTTTACCTCGACCAGCAGCAACAACTTTTTAGATCATGTGGTGATACGCTATGGAGCGGTTTCTGGTTGTAGTGGTGAGTGTTCTTATAGCAGTCTTTTGATTGAGACTTCTTCGTTGACTCTCAGCAACAGTGTGGTAGAACAGAGTAGGCATTATGGGGTTTGGGTTTCTGGGGCCTCGCCTTCGATTACAGGGAGTGTCATTAGGGATAATGGGAGTTATGGGATTTTCAATGGCACAAGTTCAATTATTGTTAATGCAAAATACAATAACTGGGGTGATCCCACTGGGCCCCATGATCCATCGGATGATAGAGCTACAGGAGGTTGGTATAACCCTAATGGAAAAGGCAATAAGGTTAGTGATTATGTGAACTACTACCCGTGGACAGGCTCAACCATTGGACTGACAGCTATCCCCACAGGACTTTCAGGTATTCCTGGAAACCAGGAGATAAATCTTAAATGGAATTTCAATACAGAGCCGTATCTTGGCGGATACAAGATTTATTATGGCATTGCATCTGGAAGCTATGGAACACCAAAAGTCATTGGTAATGTTTCCTCTTATAAACTCACAGGTCTTTCTAATGGCATAACCTATTATCTTGCCATAAGTTCTATGAATACGGTTGGTATAGAGAGTGGAAAATCTGCTGAGATCACCATAACACCCATTTACGACGAGACCAAGCCTACCTCCAGCATAACTCAGCCCTCTTCTGGTGCATTGATCAAGGGGATTACCTACACCATTGCGGGCACAGCCGATGATGGACAGGGTACAGGGATTCAGAAAGTAGAAGTTTCTACAGATGGAGGTGCTACATGGAACTTGGCCACAGGCACAACCTTGTGGAATTATATGTGGAATATTATTGCAGATGGCACCTACACTATTAAATCCCGTGCAACAGATAATGCAGAAAATGTTGAAATACCGGGTGCCGGGGTGACCGTTACCGTTGCTATTAGGCAACCGACCCCTGTTGCGATAGATGGCCGAAAGCTTCTCGTAAATGGGAATCCTTTTACCATTAAAGGTGTAGGTTATTCACCTGTACCTATCGGTGATGACCCGGAAATTTTATCCAATCACGGAGACTACTTCACAGCGGATTACAGCAACATCTATAACCGTGATCTTCCGTTATTGAGAGAGATGGGAGCCAATACGATACGTCTCTGGAATTGGAACGGGACGGCTAATCATCTTGATTTCTTAGACAAGGGTTACAACAACGGTGTCAATCCGATTTATGTCATAGCCGGGTATTGGATAAATGGTGGATTGAATATAGATCCGAGCTCACCGAACAATGTCAGAGAACAGCTGAAGAATGATTTCAGGGCGATGGTAGCAGCCCACAAAAATCATCCAGCTATCCTCATGTGGTGTATAGGAAATGAATTGAATGCCGACTGGATGTATGGTGGGAGTCTAAATGATCTATTTAGTCTAATCAACGAGATGGCCGCTGAGGCCCATGAAGAGGAGGGAGCGAATTATCATCCCGTGACCACGGCACTTATAGACGTTAACCTTATCAATATTATAACTTCGTATGATGCCGCTGTCCCATCACTTGATGTATGGGGTGCAAATGTATTTCGTGGTAATACCTTTGGCAGCCTTTTTAATGATTACAAAACGGTGAGCAATAAACCTCTGGTGATTCTTGAATATGGCATTGATGCGTACGACAACGCTCATGGAAATGAGTATGAAATTATCGGAACGCCTTATCAGGCGGGATATGCAGAGGCTCTCTGGAATGAGATTGTCGCCAATTCTGATGTCTGTGTTGCTGGATCTATCATGGCCTATTCTGATGAATGGTGGAAAGGAAAGTATGGGACCGGAACAGGCTGCCCAGATAATAATCCAGCTTATCACGGCACCTGTGGATATGCTGCTTCTTCTCATCCTGATGGATATTCAAATGAAGAATGGTGGGGAATCATGAGGATAGTTGATCATGGTTCTGCTCCGGATATTGTGGAGCCAAGGGCAATATACTACAGATTGAAGGCTCTTTGGGCTGGTCTACCAGGTGATTGCAATGGCGACGGACAGACCACCATTGACGAGATCCAGAAAGCCATTAATCAATTTTTGGAGATTTCGCCAGTGCAACCTTGCAATGATATTAATGGAGATGGCAAGGTAACCATTGATGAAATTCAGAAGGTAATCAATGCCTACTTGGGATTATGAGAAACTGTAAAAGAACAGAGTATTGAGCTTTTGTTTGCTTTAACAGCTTTGGAAAGGAATAAATGCTTTATTTGAGGGAAAAATGCTATGAAAAGATGGCTTTTTATTCTCCCGGGGTTGGTGTGGGGGATGCCTGCGCTGTGCTTTGCCGCCTCTGTTACTCTTACTGCGCCTAATTATCTTCCTATTAATACCTCTTGCTCTTATTACTCACCCGAGGTAAGGATTGATTACAGCGGATTAGAAAGCCAAAGATACACCCTAAAAATATGGTTATTGCAAAGCCCAAGACAAAATCCCTCTCCTCCTTGTGCCACAAACCGTAGCTGCGAGGCGGGTTTCTGCGAACGGATAATAACAATTGATAACAGTGGGGGAGGGTCGTCAACCGGCCAGATTTCTATAGCGGAGAATTTCGATGTTTATAATTATACCGAATTTGATTGGGTTGTCCGGCTTTACAATAGTGTTGGTACCCAGGTAGCGTGGACGGAGCAATATACCACTGGAACTTATAACCGGGCTCCTAAGCTGAACGATATCGGAGATAAGACCGTTTATGTAGGACAACTTCTCGAATTTTATGTCTCGGGAACCGATTCGGATGGAAACGCTTTGGCTTATACCGCGTATAATCTCCCTTCAGGCGCGGTTTTTGATGCTGGAACGGGAAGAATCACCTGGACTCCTTCCACGACAGGAATATACTCAGGCATAAAATTCAGGGTAACTGATAATGGAGAAGGAAATCTTTACGATGATGAGCTAATCGAAATTACTGTTAGTCAGTGTCCCTTGCCTTCCACTCCTTCATCTCCATCACCTTCGAATGGGGCCACGGGGGTACCCACCAATACAACCCTCAGTTGGACCAGTTCGAATGCCGATTCTTACGATGTCTATTTTGGGACATCTTCTAGCCCACCTTATGTAGGGAATATGACCAGTGCGAATTACCCTCTTTCTGGTTTGAGCACCAACACGACTTACTACTGGAAGATCGTGGCAAAGAATAACTGTGGCAATAGCACCCCAGGGCCAGTTTGGAGCTTCACCACCAGCTGTATCACTCCGGGTTCTTTTTCTTATCTCTCTCCTTCCAATGGATTAACGAATCAGCCAAGGGATGGGGATTTGGATTGGAGAGATTCGTCAGGGGCAACCTCCTACGACGTCTATTTTGGAACCACCAACCCACCTCCCTTCTTGACCAACAAGACCTCCAGTTATCACGACCTCGGAACACTGAACTACGGGACCACTTATTATTGGAAGATCGTGGCCAAAAACAGTTGTGGGGACACGTATGCGGGCTCGGTCTGGAGCTTTACTACTACAATAGTAGGGACAAATGTAGACCGTGCCTACCAGCACCTATATGAAGTAATGGATAAGTATCATAATTCTTTTTATGTTTATAGTGATCAGGACGCAGGTGGAAACCACGGATATCCCTCTGGGTGGATGGGTGATATTAGTGGATTAAATATGGATACAGCATGGGAAGAGGGCCGCTACAATGGAAATACGTGTATTAAGAATACCTGGATCACACCTGTTAATCAACCATGGGTCGGTGTCATGTGGCAAGAGCCAGAAAATAACTGGGGAACAATTCAAAATGGAGGATATGATCTTACAGGAGCCACAGAACTAAGTTTCTGGGCACAGGGGGAGGAAGGTGGGGAACCAGTAAAATTCATTGTAGGGGGTATTCAGGGGGAATACCCAGATTCAATTCAACCACAAATCAGTACAGAAGTTATCAGCCTAACCAAGCAATGGGGAAAATATACCATTAATCTAACCGGAAAGAATCTAACTAACGTAATTGGTCTATTTGGGTGGGTAACTTCCACTGATCCAGTCTTCTATTTAGATGATATTCAATACAATAAGTCCCGTCCCGATGAATTAACATTCCTTGAAAGTTATGAGACCCTCGCAGTAACCGATCCTGACAAGTATATAAGGAATGCCAGCTTTGTATATGACAATGCCCTTGTACTGCTGGCATTTTTGGCAAGAGGAAACAATGACGATTTAAGGAGAGCAGGAATTCTTGCCGACGCCTTTGTATATGCAATGAATAATGACAGGTATTATACTGACGGTCGCCTAAGAAATGCTTATATGTCTGGAGATTTGATAGATCATCTAACAAGAAAAGCAAGAATTCCTGGCTGGTGGGATTCTATAGATAAGAAGTGGTATGAGGATGAATTTCAGGTAAGCACCTATACCGGCAATCTGGCATGGGTTATGATTGCCCTTTTAAACTACTATAAAAAAGTGGAGGAAGAGCAATACCTGGATGCTGCAATAACCCTGGGAGAATGGATAGAGAGAGAAACTAAAGATGCAAGATGCGCCGGAGGCTATACAGGAGGGTATAAGGGCTGGGAACCAAAACCAACCGCAGAACATCCTGAAGGACAGACCAAGATTGAATGGAAGTCCACAGAACATAATATTGATGTATATGTAGCTTTTATGTTGCTTTATGAGATAACAGGTGATGAAACATGGGAAGGGAGGGCACTTCATGCTAAGAATTTTGTAGAAGCCATGTGGAGTGGATCAGAAAGTCATTTCTGGACAGGCACATATGATGATGGTTGTACGATCAATAAAACGAATGATCCTAATGATCCTGACAACCCTATCAAGATTAACATCCCTCTTGATATCCAAGCCTGGGCACTAATGGCTTTCGATAGTTATAATTCTGCCCTTAACTGGGCCGAGAACAATTGTTATATCGAACATCATAGTTTCAAGGGTTTCGATTTCAACAATGATAAGGATGGGGTATGGTTTGAAGGGACTGCGCAGATGGCTGTGGCATATCAGATAAATAGAGAAAATAGCAAATCGGATTCCTATATCGAAGAAATCCGGAAAGCGCAAACATCTGCTACTAATGATAATGGGAAAGGGATAGTTGCAGCATGTCACGATGGCGTTACGACAGGATTTGACTGGGAATATTTTAATAGACTGCATATTGGCGCCACGGCATGGTACATATTTGCTGAAAGGGGACATAATCCTTACTGGGGAATGCCTTTAGCCACAATACCAGGCGACTGTAATGGGGATGGTCAAACGACCATTGATGAGGTACAGAAAGCCATTAATCAATATTTGGAAGTTTCGCCAGCACAGCCCTGCAATGACCTGAATGGGAATGGCCAAGTGACCATTGATGAACTCCAGAAGGTGATCAATGCGTTTTTGAGGATATAAGATGCGCCATGTTTTTTTTGTTTTAAGAAGGGAGTGGAAAGGTATTCAAAAAGCCTATCATTCAGAATAACGTGGCCAGGCTTTACCCCGTTAGAAAGCTACTCCATTTATGGTGGGAATGATATAAATAAAGCTTCAATTCATTACAGAAAGGGGGGGTAAAGCCCCATCCTTTCTAACGGGGTTTACTTTTTAAAGGAGGTGCTTAAATGAAACATAGGAGGATAGAGAAGAGGTTTTTAATCGGTCTTATTGGGGTACTTTTATTGTTAACCATCTTTCCATTATCAGGTTATACAGAAATTCCCGAGAAGATCAACTATCAAGGATACCTTACAAATGCAGCGGGGGTGCCTGTCAATGAGACAGTGCAGATGATATTTTCGATCTACGATGTTCCTACTAATGGGATTCCACTATGGACGGAAACACAGAATGTGTCTGTGAGCCATGGGGTCTACAATGTGAACCTCGGGGATGTAAATGTTATCAGCTTACTTTTTGATAAGCCGTATTATCTTGGAGTGAAGGTAGGGACAGATCCTGAGATGACGCCCAGGAGGCCTTTGACTACCGTGCCTTATGCTTTCAGGGCAGAGTATGGTTTACAAGGACCAAAAGGCGATAAGGGGGACCCCGGTCCACAGGGACCACAAGGTCCAACTGGGCCACAAGGTCAGCAGGGCCCACAAGGTCCGCAGGGCCCTAAAGGGGATACAGGCCCACAAGGTCCCCAGGGGCCACAGGGACCGGCAAGTCCACCTGTAACTACAAGTGCTGTTTGTTCAAGTGCCAGTTCTACGGGTTCTGGGACAAATTGTAGCTGTTCGGGTACTACAATTGTCCATATATCAACTTCTACTTCGTGTACCGTTACATCAGATACAGGAACATGTTCTGCGGTTGGGTATGGAAGCAATCAGTATTATGGGTCTTGTTGTGTTTGTGCACCCTAATTAGATAAAGGATAAGTAAATGGATAAAAGGAAGAAAAGGGGACAAAGGTGCTACTGGGCCAGCGGCACCAGCGGTACATACGAGTGCCGTCTGCGCGTTCCCGGGCTGTCCCTGTATGGGCAGAACCGTCGCCGCTGTACGAGGCCCTTGTTCTGTTACCTCAGATACAGGGTCTTGTAGTAATCTAGATGGCCACGGTCAGTGTTGTGTGTCCGCACCCTAAGATAGATAAAAGAAAGAAAGGGAAGGAAAGGGGCCACTTCTATTTATTTTTTTATGCCTATAATCGTTTAAGACAAGCACTCTTCCCGATTCCAGGTAGCAGACTGGCCCCATCGGAGATTGGCAGTATCTGACAGTGGCTGTTACTGCTGGAGGCGTGGATTGTTATGGAGGGATAATGAAACGACTATTTCTTAGCATTCCGGTGATGGTATTATTTTTGGGTGCCGGTATGATTTACGGCCAGTCCAGTACCAATTACAACATAGAGGTGGATGTGATCTCCAGTGGAGGAGGAATTGGGAGTTCGAACAATTATGGCCTGATTCCTGTCATAGGCCAGTCCTCTGCCATCGGCACCTCATCGAGCACTGACTACATCAACCAAGCAGGTTTTTGGTATGCTGTGACGGCCAATTTTACTCAGATAAGACCGGGCGACTGCAATGGCGATGGTCAAACGACGATTGATGAAGTTCAGAGGGCCATCAATCAGTTTTTGGGGATTTCGGGAGTGGAACCCTGCTGTGACCTCAATGGGAATGGTCAGGTGACAATAGATGAACTCCAAAAGGTGATCAATGCGTTTTTGGGGATATAAATATCTTGATTACACAGATATTTACAATAACGATTACGCAGATTTAATAATCGGTGTAATCATGTTATCATAATCAGTGTAATCAGACATATAAGGAGGCATTTTTGAAAAGGAAATATTTCTTCCATATTTTTCTCTTTTTTATCTTTCTTATGCTTTTTCATTTTCATGGCCGATGGAGGAAAGAGGCTAAATCTCATCCTAAAGGATGGAAAAGTGAGTGCCGATATCCATAAGGTTCCCTTAAAGGAGGTGATTCAGGAGATAGGGAGGAAGTGTGGTATTTTGGTCGAAGTATACGGAAAAGTCGATCAAGATCGACTGATCTCTACTCAATTTGAAGATCTTCCTCTCCTGAATTCACTTTATCGTCTCCTACGGGGTACCAATTTCCTTTACATTGAGGGAGAAAGGCTATGCGTCTTGGACTTTGGGGGTGAGGTTTTAAAAATTGGGGGGAAGAAGGCCATCACTGATCCTGCTTCTATCCAGGGTCTCTCTAAGGAGAGGGGAGCCAGTTTGATCTCAGAGGCGAAAGGGGAGGAATTGCACAAATCATTCTGGATGAGCATGATCTCTGGAGCGAGGGAAGAAAAAAAGAGGGTCCATTTGGCATTCCTCAACAGAGGCGAGTTTGAATTATGATCCTACTCTCTTGGCTAATCCGAGGGTCACCATTGGTGATTCTGGAAAACAGGCAGAGAAAGAAGTGATCTTCAATGAGATCAGCCCGGGTCTTCTCAGAGTAGGTGTGGTAGGGTTGAATCAGAAGGCGATCCCCGATGGGGTAACGGCCTATGTCACTTTTGATATTTTGAAAGATGGCCAGATTTTGTTGGGTAATGAGCCAACAGCTACCGGTCCTCGCGGGGACATAGTCCCTGTGATCATTAGAGATGGCAAGATTACCCCTGGGAAGTAATTGGGCCTGAGTTTAGATTGAGTGAGTTTACTTAAACAAAAGAGGGAGTGAAAAAAGATGAAAGGATTAAGGTTAAAGTGGTGTTTGGGAAGTTTTATATGTTTTTCACTTGTCTTTCTTTTAATGATGCCGGGGATAGCTCTTGCAGCCCGTTTAGATCTGGGCTCGGCATCTGGCTCTCCAGGGAGCGATGTGACAATCCCCATCACCCTGGATTATGGAGGCGCCACTCCTAATATTTCTGCTACATCGAATGACATTGGTTTTAACACCGATGTGCTTGAAAATCCGAGGGCAGAAATTGGCCCTGCAGGCACCGCTACATCTAAACAAGTGGTTTCCAGCACCCCCTCTCTGGGCGTATTCAGGGTCGGCGTTTTCGGATTGAATCAAAATATCATTCAGAATGGCATTGTGGCCAATATCACCTTTGGGATTAAAGCAGGTGCTTCCTCAGGGGAGACGAGTTTAGGCAATACTCCCAGCGCCTCAGATCCTGATGGAAATCCGGTAGAAGTAAGCGGAAGCGCAGGTACAATTACAGTTTGCACTGCGCCATCCATCACCGCTCAGCCCCAGAGTCAGACAATTCCGAGCGGGCAGACGGCCACGCTATCCGTGACGGCTACGGGCACCGCCCCCTTGAGTTACCAGTGGTATTGGGGTTCGAGCGGGGATATATCGAATCCTGTCTCCGGAGCAACCTCCAGCAGTTACACAACACCGGCGCTGACTCAGACCACGAGTTACTGGGTGAGGATATGGAATGCCTTTGGTAGTGTGAATAGCAATACGGCCACCATCTCTATGAGGGGCATTGGTACAGCCACTCGTAATCTACCTGATTACTACACACCTTCCATTGCATCAACAGTGTCGATTACAGTGACACCGAGCGAAACGACAAATAGTTATGTGGTGGAAGATATTCCGCCGAGTGGGTGGACAGTGAGCAGCATTAATGAGAATGGTCAGTGGGACAGCGTGAACAAGAAGGTGAAGTGGGGATCTTTCTTTGATCATAATCCTCGGACTCTTACTTATCAGGTCACTCCTCCAGGGAGTGAAACGGGTTCTAAGACCTTTTCTGGCACGGCCAGTTTTGATGGGAGCAATGTTTCAATTGGAGGTGACCAGACGATTGGTAATATGTTAGTGTCTTATGCTATTAATCCTAATGCCTCCTATTCTTATATTCATGGGAACAATCAAATTACCTCTTGGCAAGGCAATCTGAACGATGGCTATTTTGATTTATCGTTGGAAGATTTTGATTTTCAATTCTATGGAATTTCTGTGACTAATATAAGGATAAGCACAAATGGTTATATTACATTCGGAACCAACGGGACTGCTTTTTCTAATGATCTAATTCCCAATGTTAATTTACCCAATGCTATCATTGCGCCCTTCTGGGACGACCTTAATTTAACTGGCCTTGGTGGGGAAGCTGGAGTTTGGTCGGGTATCTCTGGAACGGCACCCAATAGACAACTTGTAGTAGAATGGTATCAAGTTCCATCTTTTGAGTATGGTACTGAGATGTATAGCTTTGAAGTGATTCTTTATGAATCGACTGATCGGATCAAATTTCAATATCTTGATGTGGATTCGGGGACAAGTCATGACCTCGGAGCCTCGGCTACAGTCGGGATAGAGAATTTTGATGGAACAGAAGGGGTTCAGTATTCCTTCAACGGAAGTGAACCACTATCAAATGGTTTAGCAATAGAATTTATTCCAAGCAATGATGTATTTTCAGATGTCCCATACGGCTATTGGGCTGAAGGCTATATTACTGCCATCTATAATGTTGGAATTACAACAGGATGTGCACAGGATGATCCAAATACACCAGAGAATGAAAGGCGGTACTGTCCTGAAGACTATGTAACCCGTAGTCAGATGGCGGCATTTATCATTAGGGCCAAGGAGGGAGAACCAGCACAAGATTACTGCGGTTCAGGCTCACCTTTTAGTGATGTCGATGCCAATCACTGGGCATGCAAATATATTAAGAGACTTTATGAGCTTGGTATCACTACTGGCTGTGCTCAGAATCCTCTAAGATACTGTCCTGACACTTTAGTCTCCAGGGATCAGATGGCAACATTCATTGTGAGGGCCAAAGAGGGAGAGCCATCAGCAACTTATTGCAGCACAGGTTCACCTTTTAGTGATGTCGATGCCAATAACTGGGCATGTAAGTATATTAAAAGACTCTACGAACTTGGAATCACTACTGGCTGTGCCCAGAATCCCCTTAGATACTGTCCCAACGATATCGTCACAAGGGCCCAGATGGCAGCTTTCCTCGCGAGGGCATTTCTGGGGATGCAGTAGCCGAAAAAGTCTCAAATCTTCGGCCAAGAATTAGCATTCTCGTATAGCCTTTCCCAAGCTAATCCCAGAAGAGGGTCCCAGCAAGCTCCGAGAAAAGCACCTTAGCGTTTTGCCAAGAGATGAAGCGACTTAAGTACTTCCTTCTCATCAACAAGTCGCTCAGTAATGTATTTGTGGAGCACACTCGAAATGAGGGTTT
>Ga0315279_10002741_pt1 | contig 25817 bp, 31 predicted proteins | sample YL17G06_20_MG_FD_203694 | JGI IMG/M metagenome (GOLD analysis project Ga0315279, IMG submission 203694) | Sediment microbial communities from Yellowstone Lake, YNP, Wyoming, USA - YL17G06_20 | ecosystem: Environmental > Aquatic > Freshwater > Lake > Sediment | place: USA: Wyoming | collected...
AGTGTTTGTTAAGTCATTGAATGTATGATGACAGTCTTTACACATATGTCGTTTGATCCCGGGTCGTCTATGGTGATTGCCCCATGGAGCGATATTATATTTATGGCATCCGGGACATTGTAGTTTCGTGCCTTGCCAACGTAGAAAATGGATGTATTTGTTGCATAAATGTTCATTGAAAAGCTGATTCTGTTCTTCCGTTGCACGGCGGAACGTGATCTGTTCTTCCGTTGCACGGTGGAACGTGATTTGTTTTATTGTATAGCTGTAGTTAGTCAATACAATAAACGAGGAGATACCCATTTAGATCACACTACACACTGTTATAAATTGAGCGACTATAATAAAGGAGTGATACTTATGGAAAAGAAAAGGAGCGAATTGGACGAATGGAAGGATATTGGTAAAAGGATTGAGGAACTTGTTAAACAAGAAATTAAGCAGGTGACTAAATCGGGTGAGGTGACGAACTGGAAGGACGCAGGCAAGAAGATCGAGGCAAAGATCAGGTCACAGATGGCGAATGCGGCAGGCGCACATCCCGAAGCGGATTGGACTGAGATCGGTAAGCATACAGGTGATCGTGTCAAAAACTCTGTTGGAAGCTGGGCTGGTGCTGACCGAAATGACGATTGGGCTTCGATAGGCAAAAAAACCGAAGCGAGGATCAGGGAACAATTCGCTAACGTTGCAGGTGCTGAACCTGAAAGCGATTGGATCAACATAGGCAAAAAATTAGGTGATAAAGTAAAGTCAAGATTAACCGATTGGCTTGAAGATGACGAAAAAGCACGGCTGAAAGGGCTTGACCAACTGTCTGAACCTTATCGCAACTGGCAATATTACCCGGATTTCGTAGTTCAGGCAAACCCAAGAGATGGATTAAATTTCACATCAGTGGACTGCCCGTTTGTCTGGAAACTCGGTGATCAGTGGCAGATGTGGTACACAGGCTTTGATGGCAAAGGGTATCAGACCGCACTTGCAGTCAGTGATGATCTCGTTCATTGGGATTATAAAGGGCTTGTTATGGGTTACGGTAAGGAAGGGGCTTTTGATTACGGTGGAGTGACCTTTGGGGGTTCATTACTCGAATCTTACGATATTAAAGCACCCCGAACTCTCAAGAAATGGAACGATAAATACTGGGTTCTCTACGGTTGCTATCCTCAGCAGGGGGGATATGAGATCCGACCGGGTGCAGAAGGTGCGGCATGGAGTGAGGATGCTGTTACGTGGCATCGTGCCTCTGAAGACTATCCGATACTCTCTGTCAAGGGTGCTGACGAATGGGAGAAGGATTGTATATATCAACCGTGGCTACTTGAGCATGAGGGTAAATTCTGGAACTTCTACAACTCCGCTAACGGCTCAATCGAACAGACAGGCATCGCAACCTCAACAGACATGCTAACGTGGTTTCGCTATCCCGGTAATCCTGTTGTACGGAATAGACCCGGTGGATATGACGAGCAATTCTGCTCAGACCCAAAGGTTTTTCGTGACGGAGACCATTGGGTTACGTTCTACGTCGGTGTGGGACATGGCGGAGCGCACATAATGATCGCATTCTCTCAAGATTTGCTTAAATGGGAAGCGCATCCAGAACCGTTATATAAATCAGGCGGAAATCCAAGCGGATTAGATAAAACTTACGCTCACAAAATCTCACTCGTTTATAACGAGCAGAATGAAACATTTTATATGTTCTATTGCGCCGTTGGTGAGAAGGGCCGTGGCATCGGTCTGATAACCAGCAAATCCATTTGATAAACTTCTGTTATTGGCTATGGGCGGTCATTCTGATTTATTGTTATAAAGATAACACCGCCCTAACCCATCGGATGATTGCTAAGGAATTAACATAGTTTAATTCAATAAGTTCTTGACTTACTATTCAATGTTTGGTATAATTCTAATAGTCTTAACTTAAAACATAGAATATTAATATGAAATTAGAAGGTATGCTTTCAGAAATATTGGCTTTAGTTGTATATCTGAACCAATCTTCACTGATTTATGCGACTTATGTGATGAATAAACCATCGAAATATATATGAATAACCATGTAAGTATTAGCATTTATATCGTTTATTGTTATAAAGTGAATAACCTACTTTTATAAAGCATTGACTAAACATAACAAGACGGTGGAGGCAATTGATAATGGCTACAGTTATTTCTCAACGTCAACCTATAACAGCTTGGCAAACTGGACTATTACGGTTAACGACCTTTTTCGTTCCTGGTTCCAATGTGCAGAATATGAAAACAGATTGGTGGAAAAATCTGCTTGGACGAGAACCTGATTCTAGAAACGAGCAACCAAAGATAGGACAAAAGAGTGAAGTAGGACAGTTTGAGAAAGGAAAATTGGTTTTGGCAGTTAATCCTGATCGAGTTGACTGGTTATACACTATAAAAGATGATGAAAAACCCGGAGAAATTCCAGCGATTGGACTTTTTACTGATGCACTCAAAAAGTTCCACGAACTAATGTCAAAATGGTTGGGTTCTGATGATTGTCTTCCGGTACAGAGATTAGCTTTTGGGGCAGTTTTGTTTCTACCTGTAAAGGATGAAAGTGATGGTTACAAGCAGTTATCTGTATATTTGCCGTTTGCCCTGGATTCTGAGAACACATCCGATTTTTTATATCGAATTAACCGTCTCAGAGATTCTATTTCTGGTATTCCTGATTTGAGAATAAACCGACTTTCTACTTGGTCGGTTGCACGTTTTCAATGGATTGAAAGTCGAATTGTTTTTGGTTTAGTACCATCTGTATCATTACCAATACCGTCAGCATTTTGTTGCAAGTTGGACTTAGACATTAATACTGTTCTGGATTTCAAACAGGAACTACCACGAGAGAAACTACTAGATGTTTTCGAGGAGTTAATTAATCTAGGTAAAGAGATCATTCAGAATGGAGATATAAAATGAGTATGGAGCTACCGTTTTCAAAGAAAAAGGGAGTTTCGGCCTATACTGGTGATATTAATGAAGCTTGGAACAGTGTCTGGGGGAACCCTCCCTCCGCGTCTACTGGATTAGAGGGTAAATTTGAGGAACTTGGGGTGGGATTTATATCTTTATCCCCAAGACGTGACGAATCCTTTTCTCAGTTATATTCACTAATGTTATTATTGAATCAGAAAGTAGATGTGATTACTAAAAAATTGAGTGATATTGAAAACAAGATAGCATCAATCGGAGAATTATATGAATTAGCAAAAGTGGAAACTGATGATGCAAGTGATTTTGATGTGTCTAAAGATGAAGCGAAACAGATAATTCTGGATTTATTTAGTAAGAACAATGAACTGGATTACGTTGAAATAATGGAAACTACGGGTTTGGATTTGGAGTTAATAGTGAGTATTTGCGCTGAACTAGAAACAGAAAAGAGGATCGAATGCCTAAAGAGATAAAGCCAGCCACATACTACGAGGAAGGAATTGCTATCCATGGTGAGCGGATAGCCTTTAAATGTAGGAAATGTAATGTCAAAAAAGCACCCATTCATGGAAGTTCCGCTCATAAGGCGCAAACTGGAACATTAGATAACGCCTACTGTGTAATTAATAAGCGATTTCGGCATATACCAGAAAAAGAGGATTAATCGAATCTTTAGATACAAGATACAGGATATTATCACTTACCTTGTATCATGATCCTGTATCTTTTCTTGTGAAAATCCGTGTTTCATTCTAAGCCTTCGCTGGAACGGCTAATTATAATTTATTCCCTTCAAGTAATTGATTGGATACTGTGAGGTTTGATTATGCCTTTCTCTGTGATGATGGCATCAATCAACCTTGCTGGAGTCACGTCAAACGCTGGATTGTAGACTTTAACACCATGCGGTGCTGTGCGTTTCCCGAATCCCTCTGTTATTTCCTCAGCCTTCCTTTGCTCTATCGGTATAAGATCACCAGTCGCAAGTTTCAGATCAAACGTAGAAGTCGGTGCAGCAACGTAAAATGGGATTTTGTGTTCTTTTGCAAGTATCGCTACTCCATAAGTTCCGATTTTGTTGGCTGTATCTCCGTTAGCGGTGATCCTATCTGCGCCAACGATAACGCAGTTTATTTTGCCTTCTTTCATGACCTGCCCTGCCATGTTATCGCATATCAAAGTGACGTCAATTCCAGCCTGCATCAATTCCCATGAGGTAAGCCTTGCACCTTGCAATAAAGGGCGTGTTTCGTCAGCAAAGACTTTAATGCGTTTTCCTTGCTCGTGTGCTGTAAACATTACCGCAAGCGCAGTTCCATAATCAGCAGTGGCAAGCCCGCCTGCATTGCAGTGGGTCAATATAGTATCCCCATCTTTAATTAGTTCCGCACCATACTTGCCGATAGCTCTGCACATCACCTTGTCTTCGTCTATAATCTTCTGTGCTTCAGTGAGTAATAACTCCTTCAGTTGTGGAATATCTTTGTCATTATTTGCATCTGCAACTGCCTTCATCCTGTCTAAAGCCCAGAAAAGATTCACCGCAGTTGGTCTGGACATTGCTAGATAAGACGTTACTTTATCAAGTTGCTCAATGAATTCAGAATGGTTTTTTGCTTCAGAATTCCAGATGCCAAGCACCGTTCCTAGTGCGCCAGCAATCCCGATAGCAGGAGCGCCTCGAACCCTCAGAACTTTGATGGCTTCCCATAATTCATCTACGTTCGTACATTCGATGTATTTCAATTCGTTAGGTAAAAGTGTCTGGTCTATGAGTTTTACTTTTCCATCGTACCATTCGATTGTCGGTAAAGGCATTATTTTATCTCCTTTCATTTCGTGTTTACAGTGGCTTAATATAACACGAAAATTAAACCAAATCAATGATTTAATTCTGAACTTATGCAAACCCTTTTATACTCCGCATTTAAAGTATATTGACCTGTCTGGAATGATACATTATAATATTATCAAGATTTCATAATAATTTATGATTCCTATACTGGAGATATATTTAATGAGTAAAATATTAGTCGTAGATGACGAAGAAAAAGTATGCTGGGCATTTGAGCAGTTCTTCAAAGAGGAAGGGCATACCACCGTTATTGCCAGTAATGCTCAAGAGGCAATAGAGAAGCTTACGTCAGAGATGCCTGAACTTGTGATTATGGACATCAAAATGCCCGGACAGATGGACGGTCTCGATGCTCTTGCGGAAATGAAACGCCTTGATCCAGACGTTTACGTTATAATAATGACTGCTTATGGCACAATGCAGACAGCTATAAAAGCAATGCAGTCAGGTGCTTACGATTATATCGTCAAACCTCTCGATCTGGATCAAGTCAAGCTGGTTATCGAAAAAGCCTTGAAAGCACACAAACAGAGTCAAGAATTGGCATTCCTTCGCTCAGAGGTGATGGGTAAGTATCAGAAGGATAACATAATCGGTAACAGTCCAAAGATGCAGGAGATATATAAGCTGATCGGAACTTTAACAACTAATGATGTTACCGTTTTGATCGAAGGTGAAACCGGAGTTGGTAAGGAGCTTGTCGCGAAGGCTATTCACTACAACAGTAACCGTAGCGATAAACCTTTTATAGCAGTTAATTGCGCCGCTCTGACTGAAAGCCTTCTGGAAAGTGAGCTTTTCGGTCATGATAAGGGTTCATTTACAGGAGCAATAATCCAAAAGCAAGGCAAATTCGAGGTTGTTCAGGATGGAACGATCCTTCTGGATGAGATCGGTGACATATCACCTAATATGCAAACCAGATTATTGAGAATCCTTGATAAAAGGGAATATGAGAGAGTTGGAAGCAATAAACCTTTGAAAATGAATGCCAGAATAATTGCATTAACAAACAGAGATTTATCTGCAGAAGTAAAAGCAGGTAATTTCAGGGCTGATCTCTACTACCGTCTAAGAGTAATGTACATTTACATTCCACCCTTGCGGGAACGTAAAGAGGACATTCCTCTTCTTGTTCGGTATTTCATTGATATGTCAAATGAAAATCTTGGTAAACATATAAAAGACGTTAATGATAGGGTGATGGATATATTGATGGATTATGACTGGCGGGGTAATGTTCGAGAGCTTGAAAATATTATAAAGAGTGCTGTTGTTCTTTGCAAAGGCGATATAATCCTACCCGAATACCTGCCTGATAGCATCAAAGAATCTCCATCTCAAACATCCAGTTATTCAGTTCTTGATTCTGCCATTAACAGCTCATTCGTGGAAAAAATTAGATCAGGATCCCGTAATCCTTATGATGAGATAACTGAACACGTTAGTAGTTACCTTGTGCAGATGGCACTTGGTCAATCCGATCAGAATCAGGTTAAAGCCGCTTCCATTCTCGGTATAAGCCGAACGACTTTACGTAAGAAAATGAAAGAGAAAGGATAGTTTACCACTCTTTCCAGAGTACGTATTGACTATATAGCTAATGGTAAAAATGGGTGGTATAATATGCTAAACGAAGTAGAATTGAAAATTAAAGAGATAATACAAAGAACTCATAACGTTAAGAGTGTTCGACTGGAGACTACGGAAAAGGCTGATTTCAAAGCCGGGCAATACATGATAGTTACAGTCAAAGCTGATGGAAAAGACCTTACCAGATACCTTTCAATATCAAACTCCCCTACAGAAGATGGCTACATTGAGTTCACCAAAAAATTGACTGACAGTGATTTTTCTAATGCAATAAACCGGATTAAAGTCGGTGACTTGGTAAAGGTGAGATACCCATTCGGTAAATTTATCTTTGACGGCGAATATGAAAAAATAGCTTTTCTTTCTGGTGGAATTGGCATTACACCGATACGAAGCATAACGAAATATATTGTGGATAAGAAGCTTGGTACGGATATGGTGCTGATATACGGGAATCAATGTATAGATGACGTAGTTTTCAGAGATGATTTTGACCTTATGCAGAAAGAATCACCGAAATTTATGGTAATTCACGTACTTAATGATGATTCAAGGTGTGATATACCTGTTAAAGTCGGATTTATCACCAAAGATATTGTCATGTGTGATCTACCTGATTATGCCGATAGAAAGTTTTTCATCTGCGGTCCACCGGCTATGGTTAATGCAATGAAAAAGATATTAATTGAAGGATTAGGATTATCAGAAGATTGTATTATTGAGGAAAATTTCAAAGGTTATTAAATATGAGTTTATGGGAAATACTGGTACTTGCGTTTGTTCTGGGTATTGATGCCGCTTCGGTTGCTATGGCTATTGGAGCCTGTGGTTGCACTTTAAGACAGGGATGCAGGCTAAGTTTCTTTTTTGGGTTGTTTCAGTTTATAATGCCTATAATTGGTTGGTTTCTTGGTAAAAACGTTGTATCTCTGATACAGAGCTATGATCATTGGGTTGCATTCGGTTTACTTTTTATAATAGGGGTAAAGATGCTCTATGAAGGTTTTAAGCCTGATGATGCAGAATCAGAAAAATGCGATCGTACTACGGGATGGCATCTAATAGCTTTATCCGTTGCCACGAGTATTGATGCGCTTGGGGCTGGTGTAATTATGGGTATCAAGAATATGGGCTTTTTCTATCCAAGTGCAATCATTGGCGTAGTAGCGGCAACGATGACTTTCGCTGGCGTTAAACTTGGCAGTATCCTTTCATCTATCGTTGGAAAACGCATGGAGGTAGTCGGTGGCGTAGTTTTGATAGGTCTTGGAATAAAGATGCTTTTTACCGCGTAATATTACGTTTGATTTAGGTATTTGTATTTAATCTATTTTGATGTTATTTATATGGCAGTTCAAGCATTCTTATCTGATCTTTTAACACTAAGAATTCTGGGTCTTTGTGAACCAAAATAGTATCCAGAACATATCTACTTTCTTCTTCTGAATTTAGCTTCTTCAAGTTCCAAATCCTCTCTTCTTGATTCAAGTAGTTTCTTTGTCAGATTCCTGCCTTTGGAACATCCTCTAAGAGCTTTGATAGGATCAATGTCGGATTCAAGATCGGTTTCTTTTTTAGTTATGAATGTTATTATTACATCGCATTTCTCTTTAACTGGTATATCCTCTAAAGGTTCTATCTTATTTCCGTCATATATTCCCCGAATAGCTAACATAGTAATCACCTCGCTTATTCAAATTCAATATAGAATCCATTATTTTATTGATCTATGAAATTTTTTAGTAAGTCTAATATCTCATCATGGAATTTGCCGTTTGATGATACATATCCCTCGTTATATATGCTCCATTTGCTTCCATCATGCTCGGTGATCCTTCCTCCGGCTTCTTCTACTAACAACCCTCCGGCAGCAAAGTCCCATGGTTTATCACCGAATTCTATTTGCAAATCAGCGCTCCCGCTAGCAACGTAAGAGAGATGTCTCGTTGATGCTCCGAATACTCTGATATTGAATATCTTACCAACTAAAGCCGCTAAAGCACCCGTTCTTTCCGCTGTTTTGACGTATAACCCGCTGTCGTAGATTGCCAGAGCGTTTTTCATACCTCTGTCTGAAACGTGTATCCGTTGTCCGTTTAAGTATGCGCCTTTGCCTTTCTCTGCCCAGTATATCTCATTCGTAGATGGCATATTTATGACGCCAAGTATTATCTCACCTTTGTATTCAAGTGCTATGGAAACACCAAACATATTTATTCCGTAGACGTAGTTATGTGTACCATCCAGAGGGTCTATGATCCACTTATAATCAGAGGTGTTATTGAGTAATCCCGATTCTTCGCACAGTATATCATGATCAGGATATTTGCTCCTGATAATTTCAATAATTTTATTTTCAGATGCAACGTCAACGTTGCTGACGAGTTCCCGTTCGCTTTTCCTGTCAACATGCTCAATTTTATTAAAATTCTCCAGTAAAATTTGTCCCGCTTCTTTTGCGGCAGTGATTGCTGTATCTTTCATTTATACTTCTCCAAATTCTTTTTACTTGTAATTATCTATCTTTTTCCGAATTTTGCTTCCTCAATTTTAAGATCCTCTTTTCTTGATTTTAATAGCATTTCTGTCAAATTTAGACCTTCGGAACAACCTGTCAAAGCATTTATCAGATCAATCTGTGCTTTCATATCTTTATCTTCAGATGCTTTTTCAATAAATGTAATGATTACATCACGCTTATCATTGAATGGTATTTTCTCTAAAGGTTTTATTTTTTTCCCGTCATATATTCCCTTAATAACTAGCAAAATAATCACCCCAATTCAGCATTAATAGCCTAACAACTTTAAGTATTCCCTATTCTTTCGGATAGCAGAGATGCCATCACGTTTGGCGAATTCTGATTCTTCTTCAGTAACTACCCAGCCATCATATCCACTCAGATTTAATAATTCCAAAACAGCAGGAAAGTCGCATATACCCTCACCAAGAGGCACCCAATTCCTCGTTGCAGTCGCATCTTTCAGGTGCAGATGTGTAATTCGAGGCAGATACGTTCTTATACAGGTCATCAAATCCTGTCCACCTCGAACAATATGTCCTGTATCAGGACCAAAACTCACACAAAGCGGATCAAGCCTATCCAGCAAATACTTATATTCTTCCGCAGTTTCAAGCAGTGACCCATGATGTGAATGAGGATGAACGTTTACTGATATGCCCGAAGCAACAGCCATTTGTCCAACTTTATTGTAAAATCTAATGGCAGTATCTAGCTTTGATTGAGAATTTTCACGAGAAGGATTAGCAACACCACCCAAACCGAGTATTGGATTTGAGAAATAACGCAGGAAATTCAAAGCCTTCACTGCACCGGATATATATTCACTCCAGAGGTTAGGTTCAGTAAAACCTGTTGGTGTAGCATACGCAAATGCGGAAAGCACCAAACCTCGTTTCTTTAGTTCATCAATAAAGTCTTTTGGGCGATCATAGAATTCACCTATCATATTATTCGTGATCTCTATACCGGCATAACCAGCATCAGCAACCCAGTCGAGTATATCAGTCACCTTACCTTGCCAATCTTTACCAAGCATCTCCCATGTATAAGTCTGACAGGCAACTCGAATCGCACACATAAACAATCCTCCATTTCTTTTCACTGGACTTTGATTTCTGCCCAGGTGTTGACAAGTTTGCCATAAGCATCCACAGCCAGTTTGTGAGTTGAACCGCCAGAATCCCATACTTCAACGGAGTCAAACTCCACAATGCACGTTCCTCCGCCTCCGCCTGATTCACCGCAAAGAGATGGATATCCTGTAGCCCTTGCACCGCTGAAGCCATTTTCGTCTATCTCAGCAGTCCAGTCTTTAGGCTCTACTTTGCCATCCAGCCAGACTTTAGCCTGAAGATGGCCAGATTTGTCTATGTGAAGTTGCATCCAGTACCACGTATTTATTTCCCACTCATACTTTACGGCAGGACCCCATGCAACGTGGTCATTCAAAAATGCTACTACGCTATTCGGCTTTGATGCTCGGTAGTCACTGAAAAGAAAATCGTATCCTTCGCCTTTGTCAGGATCGACTCGAACACCAATTCCGGTGCGTGCATAGTCTCCGGAGCTCCAATCATTGACTCTGAGCTTTGTTTGGATCGTTATCTCATCGGGATATTTTTGATCAAATATCACAGCGTGACACGAATCTGTAGAGGCAGGATTGGTTTGATGAAGCGAACCATTCTTTACCTCCCATTTTCCATTAGCTGTAAACTTATAAGCATTGCTTATTTTACCTGAGTTAAAGTCATCAAAGAATAAAGTTTCAGCATATCCAATCTGTGTTAATATCAATGTAACCACCCAAGTGACCAGTATCATAATTATCCTTGAACTTACCAATTTTGTTTTTGATACTATGACGTTCATTTTTTATTACCTCCATCTCTTGGTAATGGCATTTGAAACATGCCAGTATCAGATATAAGTCATTGAGAAAGATATATTACATCACTGTATTTTTAGGTTTCCCCATGTTGTAACAAGGCTCCCTGATGGATTGACTGCGAAGTAAGCAGATTTTGATGCCAGATAGTTGAAAATATTGGTTGTCATTTTTTCCAATGTTGCACGATCTTTGTTATCTTCTGTCCAGTGCGCAATTCGCCATCCCATTCCGAAAACAACACCTTTTCCAGTATTTTTGTTGCTCCATTCTACAAATGCACCGACTTCGTCAGTCCAATCGGTAGAAGTTTCCCAACAATTTCCAACATTAACAGCATCTTTATAAGTACGTGACCAATAATCTGATGTTGTAGGAAATCCCAGAGTAGTTAACTCGATCTTCTCGCCTTCTGCTCTTTTGAATCCCTCCCAAACAGGATGATCTACTGTGTCTTTTCTGATAGTAACTCCAGCTTTATTGCCGTCTGCACCTCTAGCGTAACTTCGTGGTGTACCTGATTCGACACCTAGATCAGTTGCCAGTTTCTCTGCCGCCGCAGAAAGTAGAAGTGTGCCACCGTTTTCGATATATTTCATTAAAGCATCTTTACAGTTTTTGATCTGGGCAGTGGGGTCTGCTTCTCCATCATGCCACCATATTACAGCATACTTTGTTAGATCAGTCTTTGCAATATCGCCTGATGCAATAAGTGGTGCTTTATAGGTTTTTTGTGCCCATTCGTAAGCGGCTTTATTGTGATCTGCCATATTTGCTTTATCGCCAATAAAAGCAACAGTTACCTGCTGTGCATAAGTAGCAAGGCAAACTGTAAGTATCAAGGACATAATAATAAACAACATTATCGCTCTTTTCATTTTCAATCTCCTTCATAAATGGTTATGAACCAATATTTTTGATGTCTCCTCATATTATTACAAATTTTCATGACAGGTTCAATATAATAAAAACTTGCCAGACATGCAATCGAATTAGCTCCAAAGCCTGTCATGAGACCATTCATTGTCCCATTCAGTCGTTGGCTCAAAATAACCCGGATCTTTCGGATCAAGGTGTGATTTTAACACGTCAGGATTAAGGTCAATTCCAAGCCCCGGTGCTTCGGGAACATCAATGTATCCGTTCTGGATGATCGGGTTTGGCAGACCAGTCACCATATCATTCCACCATAGCGTATCAATGGAATGATTCTCTAGTGCAAGGAAATTCTCAGTCGCAGCGGCGCAGTGAACACTTGCCATACATGCAACAGGACTTCCAGCCATGTGCATTGCCATAGCGATACCGTGATCTTGAGCAAGATCGCCTATCTTCTTTGTCTCAAGTATCCCGCCAGAGCTTGCCAGATCAGGATGGCATACAGCGATTGCCCTTGCCTTAAACAAATCCATGAATCCCTCTTTAAGATAAATATCCTCACCCGTACATATCGGTGTCTCACACGAATTAGACAGTCGAACATATTGATCCGTAAACTGCCATGGGATCATATCCTCTAGCCAAGCAAGACGGTATTTGTCTAATGCCCTTGCGGCTCGAATGCAATCTTCAACACCAAGATGACCGAAATGGTCTGCGGCAAGTGGAATCTCATAGCCAATGATGCTTCTTACTGTATCAACGTATTCACAGAGAGCATCAACACCTTTGTCTGTTATGTGTATACCTGTAAACGGGTGCATAATAGTCCACGTATTCAGCATACCTGACGGCGCATTGAGAGTATCGGGAATATTGCGTATAAGACCAATCCCAACATCCATCTTCAGGAACGTGAATCCCTGCTGCATACGTTCTTTGAGCTTATTTCCCATCTCAGTTGCGCTACGAGCATCCGTATCGCAATATATGCGTACCTTATCACGGAATTTTCCACCTGCAAGCTGATAAGCTGGAACACCGTAAGCCTTGCTTGCAATGTCCATTAAAGCCATCTCAATAGCACAGACGCCTCCTGCCTGTCTTGCGTGATACCCGAACTGCTTGATCTTACGGAATATCTTATCAACGTTGCATGGGTTCTCGCCAATTAGCCTGTTTTTGAGCATTAAAGCAAAAGTTTTGCTTGCGCCGTCACGTACCTCGCCATAACCGCATATCCCTTGATTAGTGTCAATCCTGATGAGCGTGCATCTCATAGGCGCGCCGACTACTGTAACGGTACGCATATCCGTAATTTTTAGCTCAGATGGACGTGAGTTGGTGTTTACGTTATCAGTTATATTTTTTTGTGACATGACTCTCCTTTCTGTGTTTATTGCTCATAAGGAAGCATTGTAAATCCTGCTGATAAAAAATGCTTATCATAAGCAAATGCTTCTATAAGCTTTCTTTCTTGCATAAGAACAAAGGAAGTTCCATCAACGTAACTGAAACCTTGATCACGAAATCGCTTTAAAAGATTATACGCTTTTGATTCTATAATCTCATTGATAAAAATAATTTCTATGCGTAAACTTGCTCCAACTCTTGCCAAAAACTCCCAAGCCTCTCGATAACCCAACCTTGCCCTTAACAAGGTATATGTTTCACCAATTATTAGATTAGATGTAATCAAACGGTTATTGCTTCTTAAAACCTGAGATAGAAAGATACTGGCAGAATCATGGTGTTTATCATCATAATCTGAAAGGGCGTACCATGCAGATGAATCAACAAATAAACTCATTTTAGTTTACTCTCAACAAGATACTTATCATGATTTTCTGATACATCATGTAAACCGCTTCGTCCTAATCCGATAATGCCCATTAATGGGTCTTCCGCATCTGTTTTTTTCATTTTCAGAAAGTCACGAATACTCTGGCGGATAATTTCCGACTTCGAGATTTTTAGTTGAGACGAAAGTTCTTCAAGCTTTTCATCAAGTTCCGAATCAATATAGCATTGTATTCTGGTCATATTTTCACTCATTTTACACTCCTAATGCTAATTTACCTCCACATCAATATCATCCCATAATTCAGAAATAGGCATTGTTTGCCCTGACATTGCTTCTTTCAATCCCTGACGAAAACTGCGTTCTGCATATTTACGTTGGTTTTTTACCCATTTTGCGCCATCTTTCATGTCTGTTCTATCTTTCCACATACCATAAAACTTATAGTCACTTAGTTCCTTTTTAAGTTTACTATCAACTTCATCTTCCTTATGTATTGGATTATTTATACTATCTAATGCTAAGAATTCGCATAAATCTCAATCGCTTGTTTAGGATCAACGTTATCGTGAACAATTGCTTTTATGGCGGTAATAATACCTTTTGGATTCGGGTCTTGCCAGATGTTGCGACCATAAGTTATGCCTGCGGCACCGGCATCTATTATATCTTTCACTGTGTATAGCACCTGCTTGACGTCTGTGACCTTCGGACCACCTGCGGCGACTACTTTCACAGGGACACACTCAACAACCTTTGCAAAAGTCTCAGGTGAACCTGTGTAATACGTCTTTACAATGTCAACACCGATCTCTGCGCCGATACGTGCCGCATATCGCACATTTTCCAGACTGAACCTCTCATTTTCAGGAATATTTTTGCCTTTGGGATAAGAATGTACAACGACCGGAAGTCCCACAAGCCTCGCTTCTTTCACTACTTTACCCAAAAATTCAGTCTGATTTGCCTGATCGTCTCCACCAACGGTAATAGCTACAGATATGGCATCCGCACCAAGCATTATGGCTTCGCTTACGTCTGCGATTAAATGCTCATCATTCGGTTGATATGGATTAGATACCACTGATTGCAATATGAATCCCAATTTTCCAGCATGAGGCGCAAAACAATGCTCCATTATGCCTTTGTGCGTCATTATGGCATCAGGACACGCCTCAACTATTATGTCAATAGTCTTTTGTATGGTATCAAGACCCGGCGCCACTCCGTAACTTACCGTGTGATCCATAGCAACGGTTACCATTCGCCCTGTTTTTTGATTAAGTAATCGGTTCATCCTTATAAGTTTTCCTAGTAACAAATCTGTACCCTCCTAATATTTAGTATATGTCTCCTCGGTTATCAATCTGAAGGATTCTGATCTTTTTCAATTTTCTATCAACACGATATATAAAACGAATACTACCTAAACGATAACGATAGAGTCTTTCTCTTTCCCCATGAAGCCTTTTTATAATCCAATCTCTTCCTTAATGACTGACCAATCTTTTCCTTTGCCTGCATCTATTTCAAATTCAGCCGCCATAATATCATTTAAGACATCATCTTCCTGATTAACAAGAGCTGTTTCATGCCACTCAGATAGAAATATCTCAAGGTCATTAGTATCTTTTTTCCCTTTAGTTATCTGAATCCACGAGCCGAAGCAGTTCCTTTGTAAATTCTATTAAATCTTCTGAACTCAGCCATTTTAGCCATTCTGTTCCTCTTGGAATATTTAGTGGTTTAAATATGATTCTGTTGTTGAAAAGCTTTCCAATTATTACTTTTGGTGATTCCATCGTAATAAACTCTCCTTTATTTACTTGGCGATTGCTGTGGTTCTTTTTTTATTGGCATAATTGTAACTGTGATTGGATTCCTTAATTTATCGGCAATTGATGAGACTAACTCAGCGAAATCGCTGGCACTTTTCACACCTATTTCTCCACGATTCCAAGCAGACAGAAGCCAATACGAAATATCATTATCTGCACCCGGATTTAGAATTGTGAGATATGAGTTTGATTTATCATCTTCCTGAAAAGAATCAAAGCTTTCAGCAGGATAAATCAATGCCATTCCCAGAGCGTCATTTAATTTTGATTGATTTCCATAAGTATAGAATAATCCATTTTTCTCGTTCTTTGTAAGAGTCGCAGATTTTGACTTTGTTAATCCGCTTGCGATCTTCATGGGTTCGCCTGCCCTTTCGATCTTGACGTTTCCAGTAGACCACCTTTGTCCGGCAAAAATCGAGTAAGTGGCAGTAACCCGCAAACTTTTATCCCCAACAATCCAGCTATCGTAAATGACCTGTATTACTGACCTTACAGGACCATCGGAAACGACTCTTGTATATCTTAGAATATCTTTAGCAGGCTTAATCAGCTTGTTTTCGTACCAAAGCCCGAATCCGCCACATCCAACAGAATCTCCACCATCAAGGACAATTTTCGTGTCTGGTAACGCCATATTCTTTGCAAAGCTATCAAGTGACAGTTCCGCTTTGTTCTTTCCAAATATGCTTATAGAGTTACGTTGATCCGGGTAAAGCCTGTAACCGATCAACTCAGATTCCCACCCGATCCCTTCATATTCTGGATGTATTGCAGATCGGGTTCGCTTTTTATGACCCAAAGTTACTGCTCTACTTTCTGGTGATTCGGGAGAATATCGGATCATAATATTCTTTTTTTCCTTCGGTTCCATATCTAAGACCATAGCTATCTCGTCACCTATGCCGTCGTTATTCATGTCATCTAATTGACAGGGAATTTCCTTATTGGTATCGGGCTGGAGGACTATGAAAGTATTTTGGGAAAAATCTTGCACCATCTCTTTTAGATCAGAGACTTTTAACACGATAAACTCATCAGTACGTTTAACGTCTGACGGATTTTCAACGACCATGTCTATCTTTGGAATGTCCTTTTTTTTCCCTCCACCGGGAAGCCCGCATCCTGAAATAGTCATTATTATTACCAGTGAAATTGTAATTATAATATATTTTAAGCATTTTCTGCTGTTTCTTTGCATTCTCTCTCCTTTATTACTTCAAGCACTTCCGGGTTTACGAGTGATCGGGGAGTTCCACCTTTTAATACTGCTACTACTGCACGGGTAGTTTCAAGCTGTAACAGATTATTTGATTGTTCAGAATAAAAAGAACAATGTGGTGTTACGATAAAGTTGTCAAGTTTTAACAATGGATTACTCGGTGAAGGCGGCTCATGTTCAAAAACATCAACAGCGGCTCCAGCTATAGTGCCAGCTTTCAATGCTCCATAGAGTGCCGCTTCATCAATGATTCCACCTCTTGCTGTGTTTATTAAAAATGCTTCTTTTTTCATCTTTCGGAGTTCATTGCGACTGAACATGCGGTAGGTTTCATCTGTCAACGGGGTATGTATAGATATGAAATCTGATGTTTGAAGCAATTCATCAAGGTCAACAAAAGTAACATCAAGATCGGTGTGAGAAACGTAAGGATCATAAGCCTGTACCTTGAATCCAAGTCCTAAAGCCTTTTTTGCGGTAGCAGTACCAATCCTGCTAAGTCCAATTATACCAAGCATCTGTCCTTGTAGTCTGAAAATTGGTACTGCAATCTGAAAGTCCCAGTTACCAGATTTAACGCTGTTATTTAGCAGAACTGTCTTTCTTGATAATGCCATAATAAAAGCTATTACTTGAGATGAAACCTCGTCAATGCAATAGTCTGGAACATTCGCAACCATAATGCCATGATCCGTAGCCGCTTTAACATCAACGCTATCGTAGCCAACGCCAAACCTTGCAATAATCTTGCATTTGCTGAGATTTTCGATAACTCTCCTTGTAATCTTGGCATGTTGAACCATTAAAGCGTCAGCATCTTTGCATATCTCTATGGTTTCATCTTCGGTTTTACATTCGTCTGCTATTATTTCTGCATTTATCTCATCAAGTAAAGCTTTTTCTGGTTCAAGGTTAGTATGGTAAGAATAAGCAAAAACTACTTTGAATTTATAAGATTTCATATACTTATGTTCTCCCCTCATTATTATGGTTCTTTGGTAATTTACGGGGATAATATTGTAGGGGCGAAGCATTTGCTATTGTAAATTATATAATCAGCGTTTATGAGGCATAGGCTTCGCCCCTACGGAAAATTCCCCGTTATATACCAAAGAGCCATTATTATTTAATCGGATAGTTAATTTTAATTTCTACAGCCTCACGTTGTTTTCGGAGTTCTGCTTCAAGATCAGCCTTTATCTTCTGTTGACGAAGTTGTGTCTCGATCTGATCTTTAACCTCATTGAAAGTAGCCTGTCGGGACGCCCTTCGGTCATTGAGCCTGATTATATAATATCCAGTGGGTGCTTCAATAAGTCCTTTAATCTCTCCTATTCTCATTCCAGATATTGCTTCTGCCAGTTCAGTTGGGAGCAACTGATCAATATTGACGTAGCCTGATCTTCCACCTCCTGTATATTTTGAGAAATTTTCACCTTTTCTAATTTCGTTTAATGCTTCTTCCGCTTTTACCTTTACAGTTTCTTTAGTAGATTCCTCAGAACTTGGGTCAATTTTGAAGAAAGCCTGATCGATCTGGACAGATTCAGGAATAACAAATTTCGTTTTATTTTGCTCAAAAAAGTCAGTTGCTTCACCTTCAAGGTCAGAATCTCTAATAAATTGACCGAATTTTCTCTCCACCATCTTACGAATCATAATTTCTTCAGTCAATCTCTCTTGCAGGTCATCTGAAGTCATACCACGCTGTTTCAAGGTTGCGTAAAGACTTTCTTTGGATAGGAATTTGGATGATATGCGATTCAATTCACTGGATAGCTCATCTTCAGTGACGAATATACCTCTCTTATTTGCTTCCTGAAGTTCCAGTTTACGATCAATTAATTGCTCAAGAGCATCTTTGGTTGTTTTCGGTAGGTTCTCCGGGTCAATCCAGAAAGCATTCATCGCATCTTCTAGCATACTCATAGTTATAGGTTCACCGTTGACCACAGCCACAAGATAGTCAACTATCTCAGAACTGCTGTGATCAACGACCAAAAATAATACCAGAAATGCAATAACGATTAATAATTTGGCTCTGGTCATTTATCTCAAATCTTATTTTATTGTCCTATTCCCTGCTGAGTCTCAGTTGCAGGCTGACCGGGGAGTTTTTGTTGCATGTTTTGCAGGTTTATAATATAAGCTTTGTCAATCTTATCAGCGGGTTGATTTGGTTTTGACATAGAATTGGCAAAATCAGCTATAAGCTTTTTATAAGCTTCTATAGCTTGGGTATAGTTTTGCTGGGTTTCATTTAACAAACCTACCTGATACTGTGCACTCTTACGAGTGTCATAATCATACTGAGTATTATCTGCGATCTTTTGGTAGGTATCTATTGCACTTTTAATGTTTCTGAGTTTCTTTATATATATTTCACCCATAAATTCTTCAGCTTTGCTGGCATAGGTGTTATTTGGATATTGATCCAGAAATTTGCGCAGATAAGAGATTGCCTTCTGATCTTTATTTTGTTTTTCGTAACAAGAGGACAACATGATCTTCGATTCTTCTAAGAATTCACTGCTTGGGTAAGTGTTTATAAGTTTATCAAAAGCGCTAACAGCCTCATCATATTTATTCAGATCAAAATACACCGCCGCTATATTAAACTGAGCTTTGTCGGCTGAATCAGAACTTGGGTATTTCTGTATCAACTCTGCAAGTGTTTTTAATCCTGTTTCATAGTCCTTTTTATTGATGTCAACGATACCCCTATAAGTCTGTGAGTCATCAACCAAGTCACTTCTGGGATAACGTCTTTCAAACTCTTGAAAATCAAGTATAGCTTCATCCCATCTGGCAAGAGAATAACGGCTCATGGCTGTGTTAAAAAATGCTTTCTCTGCAAGGACGCTATCTGGATAATCAGATATTATTTTCCCAAACTCAACTATTGCTGTGATATAATCTCTCTTATCATAATGCCCCATTCCAAGACTATATATTGACTGAACCACGAATTCGCTGTCAGGATAATCCCTTATAAGTTTCCTGTAAAGTATCATAGCCTCTGCTTCAGATGGCTCGATTTTGGATGCTAGTCTGTAAATAGCGTAATCAGCCCATCTACTATCTGGATATTTTTCAAACACTTTCCTATACAATTCAGAAAGCTTACTCAGTTTTTTAGGGTCGTTAATATCCCACGATGCAGAAGCAGTTTCTGCTTTTTCAAACGCTTTCTGGGCATCTTGATAATAAAATCCGCTTTTACTTCGTTGAGTAAATGTAATAATAATCAGTGCTATTACGAGAACACCAATTACAACGTCAATGATCAGATACAATCTTTTCAAGTCAACCACCTCAGTTCATCTTTCTCTACAGACTGTTTCCACATTTATTTATATCGAATTGACCGAATTCTAGCATAACGCTTGATGTTTGTCAAGGTTAAGTCAGCTTTCATCTGGATTATTTGACAAATACATCAAAGCGGTTTGAGATAAGACAGAAACCCCGACTGAAAGCGATTTTGGAGTTATGTCAAAGTTGGCTCGATGTACAGGTGATACTATTCCTTTTTCCTTGTCTGCTATCCCAAGACGAAACATCGCTCCCGGTACTTTCTCCGCAAAAAATGAGAAATCTTCACTCCCCATGCTTGGTTCAGCATCAAATACTTTATCACTTCCAAGAACAGCGATACCTGCTTTTTTTATCAATTCGGTTATATTCGGATCGTTGCTTAGTAATGGAAAGTTTGCTTCACAATTAAATATGCATTCAACACCCATTGTCTGAGCAACTCCGCTAACGATGCTGTTTATCCTTTCCAGAGCTTTAGTTGAAACTTCATCATCAAGAGTTCTAAGCGTACCTTCCATACGGACTTCGGGTGGGATAATATTAAATGCGCTCCCGCCGTTTATCTTGCATATTGACAATACTATCGGTTTTAAAGGATTGATGGAACGGCTGGCAATAGTCTGCAAAGCATTAATAATCTGAGCAGAGGCCACTATCGGATCAACGGTAAGATGTGGCATTGCAGCATGCCCACCATTACCTTTAACGATGATCTCAAATCTGTATGCAGAAGCCATATCAGGACCAGCTTTTACACTTATTGATCCTACATCCAGACCAGACCAAACGTGTAATCCTATTATGGCATCTATCTTCTCCATTACTCCTTCTTCAACCATCAGTTTTGCCCCTCCGCCGATCTCTTCAGCAGGTTGAAATATGAATTTTACGTTTCCTTTGAGTTTGTCCTTCATTTTATTCAGGATCATTGCTGTCCCGAGAGCCATAGTTATATGAGCATCGTGACCGCAGGCGTGCATTACACCATCATTCTGAGATTTATAGGGGACATCATTTTCTTCTTTTATGGGGAGAGCATCAATATCTGCTCTTATTGCAAAGGTTTTACCTGCCTCTTTTCCATGAAGCACACCGATAACTCCAGTTTTTGCTATACCAGTATACACTTCATCAAGTTCTAATTCTCGAAGTATCTCCGCTATCTTCTGAGATGTTTGCACTTCATGAAACGACAATTCTGGGTATTTGTGAAAATGCTCTCTTATCTCGGTTAATCTATTTTCGATCTTTTTTATCTCATCAATTATCGTCATACTTCTAATCCACCTTTCATTACTTAATTTTCTCTATTTTTTGCCAGTGTGATTACCATCATAATTATAGCATTTTTTATGAGTTGTTTTCCATGATTACCTTTAACTTTCAACTTTTATTTTTTTGTTTCCTTCGTGCCTTATAGAAATTCATTTTACCAGCAAATTCCGGTTGAAACTTTCCAACTTTAAGGTCTATTGCAACCAAACACCGTAACTTATGGTGGTAGAATAGCAGATCAATATAAAAATCCTCATCCCCAACTTCCAAATGATATTGACTGCCCATAAAGGCAAATCCGGTTCCCAATTCAAGCAGAAAATCCTTTATCTTCTCAATAAGGGCTTTCTCTAATTCTCGTTCCTGAACCTCGTTGCTTAAACATAGGAAATCGAATATATACGGGTCTTTTAGAGTTTGTTGGACAAGATCAGATTGAAGCGGAGGGAGAGTATCTGGAAAGTTAGTGACTTTGCTAGTTGTTACTTGTCTATGGTAAAGATCGGTTTCTATTTGATGCACAAGCACTGCACGTGACCAGCCATTCTTTATCGTTTGCTGTATATACCATAATCGTTCATTAGCATCTTTAATCTTTTCTGAGATGGTGATGTTATGCCCCCCATGGAATTTGTGCAACAAGTTGTTGCACAAATTTTGCTTTATAAATTAGAAAGCAGTTCCTCATAATTTTTATGTGAACCAATCCAAAACCAAGTAATTTCATCACCATTTCTAACACAAACAGCACGATAATCTCGACTAATTCTCACCGAATAAATTGCTTTTGATTTATGAACCCGTTTAAAGTGCAAACTTGGATGATATGGATTCTGGTTAAATAGGTGAAATGCTTCTTTAGCTTGTTTTCTTATTGTCTTTGGCAATCTATTGAAAGCTTCACGGAATTTCTGTGTTATATGTGATATCATAATTCTTCGGGATCAAGCAAACAAGTTTTTCCTTGACCACGTTCTTTAAGAGCCTCATCTGCCAATTGTGAAAGCTTATTTTGAGACTCAGAAAATGCTTTTCTCCAACGTCGTTCGGATTTGATTTCTTTCAAAATCCATGTTGCAAGTGCATCCTGTTCATCAGCACTAAGTTTTGATGCTTCTGCAATCGCCTTTTCAAGAGAAACGGACAGCATATTAAACACCCTTTCAATATTATTTTACAGAAAAACTTCTGCTACTAAAAAAATTGTGCAGCAATTTGTTGCACAATTTACATTTCAATCATGAAACATCGCATCAGACACACGCTTAATCATTGGAAGTCCGGTAATGTCACGCTCAAACTCAGGCACCCACGCAAGCACATCAGAACTGAACTTAGTCTTTATCTGTTGTGTCTGCTCTTTCTGCATGATAAAACGATTCTTTAGATATTCTGGAATATTCTGACTCTCAAGCTCAGGTGGCAATATTCGGTTGACGATGTAACCCGACAACGGCACCTGAAACTTTGCAAAAAGCTCACCAGCCTTCTCTGTGTCCACAATTGCCATTTTTTCGGGTATCAAGACGAAGAAAAACGCTGTTTTCTTCTTATCTGTCAATATGCTGGAAGACGTCTGTATGCGGTGTCTTATGTATTGCAGCTCTTTCAGGATATGATCTTCTTCACTTTCCTCATTTTTGCGCATGACTGCGGCGGCTTGATCATACTGACTCATCTCCTCACGAAGTTTCGTCACCTTATCAATCCATGCGTCATATATGCTTGCCATGCTAAGATAATACAGGGCGTGACCAAGAGGCACAAGGTCATAGATATAGTAATCATAATTTCCCTCAACGACTATATCAACGACAGCGTCAAATATTGCGCTTTCTTCCATAGCTGGTTCAGCCGCCGCCGCTTGGATATAATCCTCAATCTCGTCAGGAACTTTATCCAATCCATACATATCGAGGATCTTCTGCTTTATCTCATCCTGATAATCTTTAATGCGCCTGTCAGCATCTATCTCTTGGGCATAAAGGTTGGGCATTATTTCGACTGCCCCTTTGCCGAATATGTCTCTCTCGAAAATGTCAGACAGAGACGCCTGCGGGTCTACCGAAAAGACAAGCACCTTTTTCCCTTGTTCTGCTAGATGGTAAGCGGTTGCGGCAGAGAACGTTGTCTTTCCAAGCCCGCCTTTGCCACCAAACATTATGTAACGCCGATCCGGATGTTGAGTAAATATATCAGTTAGTGAAATTGTTATCACCCCTCTTTTTAAATCCAAACATACAATTTCAAGAATTAACTTTCCTAAGCAAATTCAAGCCATCATAAGAGACTTTATCTTTTGGAGAACGTTTAAGTGCCTTTTCCAAAATAATGTCGAATTTTTGGTTTTTGAGATCTACTCTCTGTTCCTCAGTTATACAACCAATTCCAAGATCACCAATTTTGTGTTTACCTCTACCAGGAACATAATCTATTAGGTAAAGATAACCATCATTAAAAAGTATATTCGCCGAAAAAAGATCATTCCAAGAATTATCCAGAGCATAATTCATTGCTTGAACCAAAAAACAAACATTATCATTTTCCTTATCAGAATTATATTTGAAATTTACCAAAGTATTTGAAAAGAAGTGTTTCTCTTTTTCGTCATACTCTATTCCTATTGCTTCAGATTTTATCATGAACGCCTTTTTATATATGGATAGTATCTTAGGGGTTCTGATATTAAGTTCTCTTACTTTTTTATAATAGGATATATTTTTTTCTAAAGCATCAAGTGATTTTAAACGCTTTATTACTACTGGTAGGATAATTCTAATAACATCTTTAGATTTGTCCTTGGAAATATTGAGCGATTCTCCAGAATCCCAAAATGGTTGTAAATTTTCATTTTCTATTCGTTTAATGTGATTAGTAACAAAACTTATAATTGATCTCATATTCTACCTTGTCACTGAATTAGTACTCAGACACAATGAAAATTATGGATTCCCGTTTTCACGGGAATGACACGTACCCAATTTTGTCATTCCCACGCAAGTGGGAATCCATAAAAAATCAATGTATCTAACTAAACATTAGTAACCCAACTTTCTAAGTTGGAATTATAAAAACCAAGATAGAATTTTGGGCTACAAAAACTTATGTTATTCAAATCTTGAATCTGCAATTAGGCATCTGTGCCTTCGACAAGTTCACCGCTACGGACTAGAAAAGCTACTCTGGCTCTGGATACCTCGATCTTGACGTCTTCATCTTTCACTTCAGCGATCTTCAATACCACTACGTTGTCTTTTAACCCAACGATGGTTCCATAGATGCCACCCTCAGTCACAACTTCATCTCCCTTTGACAGGTTTTTCAACATATTCTGGTGTTTTTTTATCTTCTTCTGTTGCGGCATAATCATGAGGAAATAAAACACACCAATAATAAGAATTATAGGGATTATCCCTTGAATAAGACCAAAATCCATTTTAGTACCTCCAAGTGTAAATACACTATAAGCTAACCAGCAAAATGCGGTTCATAAACTCATAAAATCAACATAGCATCACCATAGCTGAAAAAACGATATTTCTCTTTCACAGCTTCGTGATACGCTTTCATGACAAAATCCATTCCAGCAAAAGCACATACCAACATTAACAGTGTGGACTTTGGCAGATGGAAATTAGTAATCATCCCATCAACTATTTGAAACTTGTATCCGGGATATATGAAAATATTTGTGGAACCGAAGCGAGGAATAACTTTTCCATCATTCGCTGACGATTCCAATGTCCTTACAGACGTCGTTCCAACAGCAATAATTTTCCCTCCATAAGATTTTGTATCATTTATTTGTTCAGCTACTTCTTTTGACAAGCTGAAGCTTTCTGAGTGCATAACGTGTTCTTCTATATTTTCAACTTTCACTGGCTGAAAAGTACCTAAACCAACGTGAAGAGTCAACTCAACAGTATTTATATCTTTAGTTTTGAGTTTTTCAAAAAGGGAATCAGTGAAATGTAATCCCGCAGTTGGAGCCGCTACTGCGCCCTCTTCCTTAGCATATACTGTCTGGTATCTCTCTTTATCATCCGATTGAGGGTCTCGCTTAATATATGGTGGAAGAGGTAGTCTGCCAAGTTCCTCGATCAGCTTTCTTACATCTCCATCGCTTTCAAATTTTATTAGTCGTCCCTGTGCTTCAGTCTTATCAAGAATTCTTGCAATCAATTTGCCATTGCCGAATATTACCTTAGCGCCGGGCTTTATTCTACTGCTGTGCTTGACGAGTGCTTCCCATAGACCATCAGGTCGCATTGATAGTAGTAAAATTTCAACGCTACCACTGCTCTGAGCTTTCTTGCCTATCAATCTAGCTGGAATAACCTTTGTGTTATTTAGGACTAGAAGATCACCTGTATTCAAAAATTCTGATAATTGAGAAAACACACAATGCTGAATGTTCTCTGTTTTTTTATTAAGCACCAATAACCGTGATTCGTCACGATTTGGTAATGGAAATTGAGCAATAAGCTCCTCTGGAAGTTCATAATCGAATAATGATAATTTCATATCTTTAAGTATTGAACTGGTAGTGAGTAAATCATAAAAATGTGCTATAATAAAGGTAAGATAATCCATTATCAACGACCCTTTATTACGTAACATTCAATATGGAAACTGAAACTGATGAAAAAAAACTAATATACAA
>Ga0315279_10002742_pt1 | contig 25815 bp, 22 predicted proteins | sample YL17G06_20_MG_FD_203694 | JGI IMG/M metagenome (GOLD analysis project Ga0315279, IMG submission 203694) | Sediment microbial communities from Yellowstone Lake, YNP, Wyoming, USA - YL17G06_20 | ecosystem: Environmental > Aquatic > Freshwater > Lake > Sediment | place: USA: Wyoming | collected...
GCGGCATGACGCGCATGCCCGCCGTGGGCGCGATTGTCAAGGGGATCTTCAGCAAAGAACCGCATCGCGGCGTGAACCCGGATGAAGTGGTGGCCGTCGGCGCCGCAATTCAAGCGGGCGTTCTCGCAGGCGAGGTAAAGGACGTGCTGCTGCTGGACGTCACGCCGCTGTCGCTGGGCATCGAGACCCTTGGCGGGATATGCACGAAACTTATCGAACGGAACACCACGATCCCGGTCACCAAACGGCAGATCTTCTCGACGGCCGCCGACAATCAGACGGCAGTCACCATTCACGTGCTGCAAGGCGAGCGCGAACTCGCCGCGGACAACCGCACGCTTGGGCGCTTCGACCTCATGGGCATTCCTTCTGCACCGCGCGGGATTCCCCAGATCGAGGTCTCGTTCGACATTGATGCAAACGGCATCGTCCACGTTGCCGCAAAGGACCTCGCTACGAGCAAGGAGCAAAAGATCCGGATCGAATCATCGAGCGGGCTGTCAGAAGACGAGATACAAAAGATGGTCCGGGAAGCCGAGACGCACGCCGGTGAAGACAAGGATCGAAAACACACGATCGAGGTCCACAATAATGCCGACTCGCTGGCGTATGCCACGGAACGGACCTTGCGCGAGCATGGCGACAAGATCTCGCCCCAGGATCGGCAAGCCGTCGAAGCCGCGCTAACCGAGTTGCGGAATGTAATGAGCGGAGACAATATCCCGGCCATCGAGGCGGCCATGCAGAAGGTGCAACAGGCGTCCCACAAGCTCGCCGAGGCCATGTACGCGGCCGCGGCTCAACAGCAACAGCATGACGGCGCGGGACCGCAGCCCGAACCGGGCCCCGGCCCGCAACCTGAACCCGGCCCATCGCGAAATGGTACGATGGACGCCGATTTCACCGTCGTGGACGACGAGGACAAGAAGTAAAGGGTGATTTTGGATTTTGGATTTTGATTACCCTCACAAGCCGAGGTCTGGACCAAAAGGCGGCAGCCACATCATTGGGTCTCGCCGAATGAACGCAACTTTCCTGCGGGTCGTGGGCCTCTTCACAAACCCGAAGTCAATCCGAGATCCAAGAGCTAAAATCCAAAATGACCGGGTTGGATTCTGACTATGCCCCAGTCGAAGGATCTGTATGAGATTCTCGGCGTTCCGAAAGGCGCCACTAAGGATGAGATCCGTCGTGCCTACTTGAAGCTCGCGCATAAATACCATCCGGACAAAACGGGCGGCGACAAGGCCGCGGAAGAAAAACTCAAGGAGATCAACGCGGCCTACGACATCCTGAAGAACCCGGAGAAACGCAGCCAGTATGATCGGTTTGGCGCGGCGGGCGAGGGTTTTACAGGCGGCCCAGGCGGGTTCGGCGGCTTCGGTGGTTTCTCGGGCCCGGGTTTCGAGACTCAGTTCGAAGACCTCTTCGATATGTTCTTCGGTCGCACCGGCGGCGGCCAACGCCGGCAACCCTCGGCCAGTCCCGGCAACGACTTGGAGTACAAAGTATCGATTACGCTGCACGAGGCGGCCTTTGGCGTGAAGAAGAACATACGCTTCACGCGCATGGAGATGTGCAGCGACTGTTCGGGAACGGGCGCGGCGTCCGGAACGCGTCCCGAGTCCTGTCCGAACTGCCAGGGCACGGGCCAAGTGCACGTTGCCCGCGGCTTCTTCAGCGTTACGCAGACGTGTCGTCGATGCCGTGGGTCCGGCCGCGTTGTGGCAAAGCCGTGCCCGCGATGCGCCGGAGAAGGCCGCGTCCGAATTCAGCGCGAACTCGCAGTGGACATCCCCGCGGGCGTGGACACGGGACTTCGATTGCGCGTGGGAGGCGAGGGAGAACCCGGAGAGTTCGGCGGGCCGCGGGGCGACCTTCACATCCACATCGAGGTGCTCCCCCACGCCATCTTTTCCCGGGACGGGAACGACATCATCTGCGAAGTCCCGATCAGCTTTCCGAAGGTGGCCATCGGCGCCACGATTCGAGTGCCCACACTGAAGGGCGACGCGGAACTCAAGATACCGCCCGGCACACAGTCGGGCAGCATGTTGCGGCTTCGCGGGCTGGGCATGCCGGACATTCGCGGATATCGTCAGGGCGATCACATTGTCAAGGTAATAGTGGAGGTCCCGACGAAGCTGACGCGGCGCCAACGCGATCTAATCAAGGAATTCGAAGAGGAAGGTGACGAAAAGGCGTATCCATTGTACCGCCGCTTCATGGACAAGTTGAGGGGAAGCCAAGGGTCATAGAGCCTATAGGGGTTAATCGTGTCTATAGCGACCACGTTGTTTATTCTCCTCGGTGCAGCGGAGTCTAGTCCTGCGGCCCCCCTCGATGTCCATTTCCAGGCGCATCGCGGCGGCTTGTTGGAAGTGCCGGAGAACACGCTCGCGGCGTACCGTCATGCCTGGAGCATCCTCGGTGCGATCCCGGAAGTGGACGTCGCGGTCACGAAGGACGGCGTGATGGTCTGCATGCATGACGACACGCCTGAACGCACCACAACCGCGACTGAAGAGTTCAGAAAAAAGCCCTTGCCCGAGATACCGTCAGAGCAACTGCGCACATGGGACGCCGGGACAAAGTTCAACGCGAAGTACGCCGGGGAGAAGGTCCCGCTACTGACGGAAGTATTCGATGAAATGAAGGGCCGCCCGGAGCGTCAGGCCTATCTCGATCTAAAGGACGTTGACCTATCGAAGCTCGTGGCGCTGATCGACCGATACGGCCTCCGGCAACAGATCATCTTCGTTCACGGAGACCCAAAGGTATGCGCGAAGCTCCAGAGGCTCTATCCTGGCGCGAGGACCATGACATGGTTAAGCGGTTCGCCGGAAAAGATAAAGGAGCGATTCGAGAAGCTGGCTCGAGAGGGGTTCGCGGGCATCAGCCAGTTGCAGTTTCATCTCGAGGCCGTTGAGACGCAGCCTGAGATACGCTACGCGCTCGACAGAAGTTTTTTGCTGCGCGCCATCGAGAAGACACGTGCAGCCAACGTAGACCTCCAAGTGCGCCCGTTCGAGTTCGACGCAAAGTCGCTCGAGTACCTGACGGGACTTGGCATCCGCTGGTTCGTGACAGATGAACCGAAGCGCTTCGCCGATACTCTCGCAGGCAAGTAACCTCGAACGCGCAAGTGTTGCAAATCCCCGGGTCAGGTTTTATTCTCCCCATCGATGATGTGACCCGGGAAGAATCTTTCCATGCTGGTGTTTCTGAAGAAAACCCTGGCTTTCGAGGGCCTCGATGAACCACGGAACAGACCCGTAATCCTCTGGGCTCTGCTCATCGCCGTGCTCGCGATGGGTATCCGCGGGTTCTTCTGGAGTTACACCGGGCGCGTGTGGGAAGACACGCTGATCACAGTGCTGCATTCCGAGAACTGCGCGCAAGGACTTGGTTTGACACACCATCCGAGCGAGCCGCGCGTGCATGGTTTTACAAGCCCGCTCGGCGTTCTTGTGCCGCTCATGGCCGATATCGTGCACGTAGGTTGGGGCATCCCCTTCATCAAGCTCGTTTCGATCCTCTGCGGGGCATTGTCGGTCTTCTACGTAATGGCGATCTCGATCCACCGGCGGGTTCAGCTTGCAATTCCGCTGGCCGTCATGGCGATGGGCTTCGTAGCGTTTGAGCACCATCACGTCTTCTTCGGTATGTCGGGCATGGGAACGCAGATGGCCACGCTCGTCCTGTTGATGTCGTTCTATTACATCATCGCAGATCGGCCCGTGCACCTCGGGATCAGCCTGGGCCTGTGCATGCTGGCGCGTCCGGACTCCGAGATCTGGACGCTCATCGTCGGCGTATATCTTCTCTGTCTTCATCCCAAACGGCTGTTGTCCGTCGTGCCCGCGGCATTGTGCGTGTACGGCCCGTGGGTCATCTTCACGACGTTGTACTACGGGTCCCCCATCCCCAACACGCTGATTGCGAAGATGCTCGGGTACGTTCAATGGTGGAAAGATCCGAATCTCACGTGGAGCGGCGCGAAAAGGACCCTTGTCGATAACCTCGTTTACCACGTCTTCGCTCAAACCGGGCCGACGCACTTGGGTCACGCATTTCAAAAGGGCGTGTTCTTCTGGGACAAGCGAGTCATATCGAACGCGGTTGTGTTTCTTGCCTGCGTCGGCGCCGCAGCGGCCCTCTTTAGGAGACGCTGGGAACTGGCCCCGCCGGCCCTGTTCATTTTGGCATATGCGGTCTACTACGATCTCTTTGTGCCGGTCTTGTTCCCTTGGTATTTCCCGCCGCTCACCGCCGCAACGGTCCTCTTGTGCGCGTTCGGGCTCGATGCGGCAACTTCCTGGATACGCGCACCGCTTTTTCGTGTGATTAGCTTGAGCGTTATCGCTGCGCTCTACCTGACCTTCATCGTGAGCATACTGCCGACCACCTTCCGCGCGGAAAAGGCCATACAACAGACCATCGAGAATGATGTCCGAAAACGGATTGGCCTGTATCTGAATGCGGTAATGAAGCCGGAGCAGACGCTGGGTTGCGAGCCGCCGGGATATGTGGGCTACTATTCACGGCGGACGGTGTACAATTACCCGGGAATGGGTAGCAAAAAGGTCACGGACTTCCTGCGGTCGCACCCGGATCAGCGAAATATGAACGGCGTCTTCAAGCATATCCGGCCCGACTATTTGCTGCTCCGCCCTTGGGAATATGACATAATGCGTGAGGCCGGGGATGGCGCTTGGATCGATGACGACTACCAACTGGAACGCACATCTGACGTGCCAAGAGACGCCCCACAATGGCTTCAGGATGACTATGCAGCGCACTTTATTCTGCTGAAAAAGAAACCCACGCAGGCCGGAGAGCATGGCGGATGACAAGATTCATCATCAAGCTCTTTCTCATCGTTGGGATCAACGTAGCGATTGCCATGGGCATCCTTGCCGTCGTTGATTCGCGGCGATCCTTTCAGCAGTGGGAGACAGATTCGATACTGTATGCGACGCCAAGGAATGCGGATTTCGATTTCGTGTGTTTGGGGACATCGCACGCTCGAGTGTTCTCAGAATTCAAAGGCAATTACGATTTCATCGTTCGCGAATTGGGAATGACATTTTTTAACCTGGCCGTCCCGTTTGGAGGCGGCATCTTGCCTGGGAAAATGTTTCTTGAGTATTTCTTTGGCAAGGGCAATCGGACGAAATCGATCATCCTCTTTCTAGACCCTTTTATGATGTTCTGCGACGGCTCAAACCGATATCACCGGTTTGTTTTCTACGAGCCGTTCCGGCCCAGATTTCTGACGGAGCTTATCCAAAATGACATCCCGATCCAACAGATCATCACTTACGTCCGATCAAAATTCGGCCGGTATTGGTTCGCGCGCCAACCTCTGGTGAGAGAGCGTGACCCCCGGGTGGTGAAACCCAAAGACAACGATGCGGAGTTGGCGCAGAAGCGCACTGAAATCCTATATCCGGACGGACTTGAAGATGCCACTTTCAGACGCTACTGCGCTGACTTGGTCGAGATCCTCGAGATGGCTAAGCGACACGGCTCGCGGATGATTATCATCTTTCCTCCGACGCTGCTCGGTCCGGAACTAGGGGCGCCATGGGTATTGGAGTTCCTCGATCAGTGCAAATCACGTTTCACTTTCGAGTTCTACGACTACACCAGCGCCCTTCAGGACTTGAGTCTTTTCGCTGATCACGATCACCTGAACAGCAAAGGCGTTGAGCATTTCGCGAAAAAATACCTGGAACCCATCCTGAGAAGACAGCATGCCTGAGACCGCGCAGCATCTCTCGCTTCAAAAGAAGGTCATGGCGGCTGTCCTGATCTTTCTGATCACATTCTGCGCGGCCTATTTCGTTTGGGTAACGTTTCGATCAATGCGGCTCTATGCGGAGATCAAGAGCGCTGGCCGCGGATGGACGACCCCGGTCAACGCGTGCGACCCTGTTCTCGGCTATCGTCCTTTCCCAAACGTCAGCAGCGAGGAGATTTTCCCTTGCGGCGGCAGAGTTCCCGTTTATCAGGATGAGGAAGGGTTTCGCGTCTCCACCCAGGGCGTACAGTCATCCTCCGGCAAGCGTCCCTTCGTGCTGGCCCTCGGTTGCTCGTTCACGTTCGGCACGGGATGCCTGGCCGAGGAAACGTATCCGTTTCTCGTGGCCAAGAGGCTCGGGGGGACTGCGCTCAACGCGGGCGTCGAAGGATACGGTCTCGCGCAGATGCTCTTGCAGACACGAGAACTCATCCCAAAGTATAAGCCGGAATACGCACTATTCGAGTACGCCCCTTGGCTCATCGAGCGATCCACAGGTTACGCGAGCCCCTCCGAAGTGTATGGGCCCACACCCCGTCCTTACTTTACTATCGGGCAAGACCAACCGTACTTCGTGGCAGCGCCCGCGTTCGCGACAAACTACTTTGACCTCAACATGTCTCCCTATGTTGAAGGGAGAACGAGTCCGCTCGAGTTTAGCTCGTTCTTGTTTCGCATTGGGCTGCCGCTGTGGACCCACTCTGATCTGCAAATCACTGTCTTCTCTGTTAGGAGGTTATTATCGCTCTTACCGCAACCGACGAAGGATTCCGGAGATCTGGTCAAGACGATCTATTCCGAAATGAGCGACCTGTGCCATGAAAACGGCACACGAATGGTCATCGTAGTTCTCGGTTCCGGCGGGATTCCCCCGGAGGACATGCCCCGCGAGCACATCGAGGCGCTTCGGGCTCTCGTGTCGTCGGCGTGCGTCGATGCGTACGCGGCGCTTTACGGCCAACTCGACACGCCCTCGGTCAAGGCATACGAGAAGGCCTATGGCATCTGGGGATGCACGCCGACACATCTCATCGATCGGCATCCAAACCCGCACGCGCACGAGGTGATTGCCGAGGTCATACTGAAGAGCCTGAGGTAAAAGGCGGCCCACAGATCTGTCAGTTTGCGCCGCGCCACCGGGGATTCTTGCTGGACATGTCAACGGTGTACAGAGGCGGGGCAAGATGCTCGGTGCTGCGCCCGAGAAACTCGAGCACGTAACGCGAGATCCACTTCTCGATCTTGAGGACCGTCATCTTCTTGCGGAGCCGGCCCTGCATATCTCGATTGAGGATGCAGGGGATCGTGTTCGTCGTAACAATTTCGTCCAGTACCGGATTGTGCAAGTTCTCGCGCACCTCCGGGGATGAGTAGAAATGCGTCACGAAAAAGACCACGCGTCCGGCGCCGGCCTCCTTGATGAGTCGGCAGCATTCCTTGATCGTGCCGCCCGTGCGCACCATGTCATCAAAGACGATCACGTCACGGCCGTCAATCGCGTCGACGGGGTTTGGGGATTCGTCATCAACGAGGCTCGCAACCGAACGCTCATCCGTGCGCTGCTTTGCGATGTAGAGCAGCCCGGCATTCGGGACGCCCAGTTCTTTGTGTACCTGGTTGACGAAGCTCCGCGCGCCGCGATCGGGCGCACACATCAGCAAGCCCTTCCCGGAACGCAGACTAGGGGCCACGGTCGAGTTTCGGATGTAATCCGCGAACACCTCCGCGGGCGATAGGTTCATGAAGCCGTCGGGCATCTCCGATTTGAACAGACGCTGGACCGATGTCGAATGATTGTGGACGGTGATAACGGCGTCCACGCCGGACAACGCCAGCGCCTGGGCATACAAAAAACTGGTAAAGGGTTGGCCGTCGAATTTCTTGTAGTCCAAAACATCCCGTTCGCGATCGACTTTGCCATGCTCCGGCCGTGGACCCCGATCCTGCGCACTGAAGAAAAGGTCCGGCTCGACGAGGAGGACACTCTCCGCCCCGTTGTCCTTCGCCCCGCGGGCGATCAGGAGGTTGCGCCACGCAAGCTCGTTCCTCGAGTCCCTACTGGCGCCCGTCGAAACCATCACAACAACGGTGTCGCGCAGTTTGTGGCCTATATCGCTGGTGTCCTTCTCGTTGCTGATAAAGCGCGGACAAAACTCGGAGTTGGCGAAAGTCTTCAGCGATAGAATATCGGCGATGTCGGTCTCCTGGCGACAGAACGCGCCGACGTCTATTGCAAACGGATCGTCGGACTCTGTGCCGACAATAAGGACCTTCTTCCCAGCGGCATTCATTTGATCAGCCTCTCCAAGATGGCAGCCCGTTTCTATCTTCGTCTTGATAGGACGTCGTTCTCGTAACTGACAACATCGTTCAGCCACGCGGCGCCCACCGGCGCTCCTTGCTTCAGGCAGTAGTAATCCCACACGGACCCGAAAGGAAGCGTCTTAAGCTCTTCGAGCATGACAAGACGCGCCGTGTAGTTGCCCTCCTTCTCCAACCGGCGAAGCTTCTCCGTCGGCTCGAGCAACGCCCAGAGGAAGGCTTTGAGCATGGCCCGCGTTCCCGTGACCCAGGCTGCGATGCGGTTGATGCTCGCGTCGAAAAAATCCAGGCCGATATGGATCCGATCGAGGAAGTCATGGCGGACGATCTCCTCGGCCGTCGCGCGCAGGTCGTCGGAAAGGATGACCACGTGATCGCTGTCCCACCTAACGCCTCGGCTCACGTGAAGGAGAAGCCCATTGACGTAGAGCATGACCGAGGAAATCTTGTCGGCGATGGTTTCCGTGGGATGGAAATGTCCCGCGTCAAGCGTAAAAAGCTTACCCCTCGTGACGGCATATCCCAGGTAGAACTCGTGCGAGCCCACCACGTAGCTCTCGGAGCCGATCCCGAAGAGTTTGCTCTCGACGGCGTCCAAGTTGTAGCGCGGATCGATCTTTTCCTCGAACACCGCATCGAGCGAGTCGCGTAACAGCTCACGCGGGGCCTTTCGGTCAACAGGGATGTCCTTCATTCCATCGGGAATCCAGATGTTGGTCACGCACGCCTTGCCAAGCGCGCGCCCGATGGCCTTCCCGATCTTGCGGCACGCGATGCAATGCTCGATCCAGAACTTCCGCACGCTGCGGTTATGGTTTGAAAGAGTGAATCCGCTCTCAGCCAGCGGATGTGAGAAGCACGTCGGGTTGAAATCCATTCCGAGCCCTTGTTCTTTGGCCCATCCGATCCAGTTCTTGAAATGCGCTGCCGTGAGTTCGTTGCGGTCGACTTTCTTTCCGGCGGTCTCGGCGTACATTGCATGCAGATTCACCCGGTGTTTCCCGGGGATCAAACTGAGCGCCTTCTCCAGATCCTTGCGCAGTTCATCCGCCGTGCGAGCCTTGCCCGGATAGTTCCCAGTGGCTTGTATTCCGCCGCTGGAAAGCCTTTCCCCATGCTCGAAGCCGCCGACATCGTCGCCCTGCCAACAGTGAAGTGAAATAGCGATCCGCGCAAGCCGCCTCATCGCGCGATCCGCGTCAACTCCGTGCAGCGCGTAGATCTCCTTCGCAATCCGATATCCGCTCTCAACCTGACGAGTCTTGACCTGGGGAAGCATCTGGTCTCTCCGTTCCGTCGGTGCGGTTCAGGCCAAGGGATTTGGCCGCGCCAGACAAGCCATTATAAACCACAGGCAGCGGGTGCGAATCAAGACAGTTCAAGACGCCCTTGCGAAGGCGAGGGTCTCATGCTATAGTCAAGTAAAGGATCGAACGCGCGGAGATGCAGCTATGGCGCGAAGCTTCACTTTGGAATACTGGGTAGATGAGGGCTGGTACGTGGGTCGGCTGAAAGAGGTTGAGGGCGTTTTCAGCCAGGGGGAAACCCTCGAGGACCTTCAGGAAAACATCCGCGAAGCCTACCACCTGATGACGGATGACGATACCGTACCGAAGAAGCACTCGGACGTGAAAGAAATGGCCATCGAAGTGTGAAGCGAAGCGCCCTTATCCGGCTGCTTGTTGAGAATGGCTGCCACCTGAAACGCCACGGCGCCAACCATGACATCTATGCCAATCCGAAAAAGGATAAGACTGCACCCGTTCCGAGACACTCCGAGATCAAAGATTCACTCTGCGGTTTGATACTTAGACAGTTGGGCATCGGCAGAGGCGGAGAAATGTAGTGGAAACCATGACCTGTAAACGGGGTTTGACGCGGCGTGATTTCTTGTATCGGACGGCGCAAGGGCTCGCGGCCACCGCATTGCTCTTAGGGAAAGCTGCTGGGGCTGCGGCGGCTTCGACGCGTGTTGCGCTGTCGCACGGGGAATCGCGAGTCGAAAACGTGTACGAGGCGCTGAAGCGAATCGAAGCAGATGTGGGGAAAGCACTGCCGAAAAAGCGAACGGTTGTCATCAAGCCGAATATGGTTATGGTGGATCGGCAGCTGACCTCAACGCACGTGGACTGCATGGAAGGGATTCTCGAGTTCCTGCGTCCCCTCGTGAAGGGCGAGATACTGATTGCGGAGTCTCCAGCGAACGGCCCGGCCGAGGAAGGGTATGACAATTACGGCTACAATCGCCTCAAAGATAAGTTCCGCGTTCGGTTCGTGAACCTGGATGCCGAGCCGTTTGTTACGGAGCACTTGGTCGACGAGCGGTATCACGTCAAGCCCGTCCGGTTCTCGAAATTGCTGGTCGATCCCAATGTCTTCCTCATCTCGACGGCCCCGCTCAAGACGCATGACCACGCCGTTGTTACATTGGGTCTGAAGAACGTCGTTGCCGGCGCGCTCTTGAAAGACCCGGGTGTCCGCTGGGGACCGGAGAGCAAAGGCGTCACCGACAAGCCGTTGATCCACGGCGGGCCGGAGAACCAGGGAATCCATTTCAACATCTTCTCGTTGGCAAAGCGCGCGCACCCGCACTTGACCGTCCTAGACGGCTTCCAAGGAATGGAACACAACGGCCCAAACAACGGAACGCCCGTCGACCATCGCGTTGCCCTCGCCGGCACGGACTGGCTCGCAATCGACCGTCTCGGTGCGGAACTGATGGGCTTCGACTGGCACAAAGTCGGCTATCTCACCTTCGCCGCTCAAGCCGACATGGGCCAAACCGACCTAAACCAAATCGAGATCCTCGGCGAAGACTTCCGCCGCCACATCCGCACATACCAACCACACGATACCATCGAGCAGCAGTACAAGTGGATGTGATACCGAGCAGGGCGCTCACCTTGAAAATCGGACCCCATGCGCAGAAATGCAAGGATAGGCGGCGGATCTCCCCGGGGAGTTGGGGGGTGCGCCAAAGCGGGAGCCAAGCTACCGCAACTGCGTTAACCGGGCGGGCCGGACGCCCCCCTTGTGGGCGTTTTTCCCACAATCCAGTGCATGTGTTAGACTAAGAGACAAGACGAAAGGGAAACGACGTGAAGAACATACGGACACAGACGCTCTATGATGACGCGAAGCATCCTGTCGCCGTGCAGATTCCTTACGCCGATTGGCTTGAGATAGTAGCGCGGTTGCGCATTAAGGATGCGAGGAATTCAACCCACGGTGCGCCTCCGCTGCGTCGGGGCGCGACTGCCGCCACTCTCACCAAGCATGCAGGCGTTCTCAGGCTGTCTGAAGATCCTCTTGAGTACCAGAGAAGGATCCGTGACGAATGGTCGTGAGGTACGTTCTCGACAGCAACATATGGCTTAATACAAGCCATCGCATTGGCTCACTTTGAGATGAGTGGGTTTCACTTTGTCGATTACGAGTACGATGACGAGCACGAGGGGTTAGTCGGCGTGGGTTAGGGTGTCTTCGCGGAGGTAGGGGAAGAGCCAGTGGAGGGGTGGGGTGATCTCGGAGTGATGGGAGGATTTTTTGTTGTGGCCTACGCGTTCGATGTGGTCGGCGATTAGGGAATGGTAGCCGTCTTCATTTTGGACTTCGCCGGTGATGAAATATGGGCCGTGTGAGGTTAACAAGTGGCCGTATTGTTGGTATACCTTCGGGAAAAGGACGGCAGATCAACTGCCTTTTGTCAGTTTTTCGAGGATGTGGCGGGCGAGGTACTCTTTGATTTCACGGTGTCTCGGGACAGGCTGGCATGCACCTGACTCTTGGTTCTGGTACCAGTCGTGACGTCCACCGTGTCGAATCAGCACGCAACCGCGCGCCTCGATCTCTCGAATGAGGTCGATGCGTTTCATCCGACCTCGAGCTCGGCTACTCGGCGGACGCCGGGAATTCGCCCGCTCGTCAATTCTTCGTACAGGTCCTTGAGGTTCTCCTTGAGTTCATCGAGGCTCTCGCCTTGTGTCATGTAATCGGGAAACTCCTCAAGGTAGCCCAGCCACATGTCATCGTCTTGCCAATAGATAAAACGTTGTTTGACCATTTGATTCGCCGTCTGGTGTTATTCGCGGCGCACGCTTGCGCCCTGCTACTTTTGTCAGATTCTACCATCGTTGTCAGCAAAGTCAAAGATCCCAAAGAGCAAGTGGAGGATGCGATGAACGTTGAGCACGATTACGCGCAAGAGCACGAGGGTTTCAATCGGCGTCGGTTAGGTTGTCTTCGCGGAGGTAGGGGAAGAGCCAGTGGAGGGGTGGAGTGATCTCGGAGTGGTGAGGAGATTTCTTGTTGTGACCTACGCGTTCGATGTGGTCGGCGATTAGGGAATGGTAGCCGTCTTCGTCTTGGACTTCGCCGGTGATGAAATATGGGCCGTGCGAGGTCAGCAAGTGGCCGTATTGCTGGTAGACTTTCGGGAAGAGAACGGCTTCGAATACGCCTACGGGGTCTTCGAAGGTGAGGAATTTCATTGCGCCGCGGCCTTTTAAGCCGACGCGGCGTTCGGCAATCAGCCAGCCCACCATGGTAACGGTATCGCCGGCATAGGCGTGCATGTCTTCGCTCAAGACGCGCGGGCGATCCAACATCGCGGGGATATAGTATTCGATGGGATGTTTTGAAATCAGGAGGCCGTAGTTGTTCCATTCGAGGTCGGTGCGTTTCTTGCGCGAGTAATCTGGGAGGTGAGGCAAGACTGCGGTAGCGAGATCGCAGGAAAACAACATCCGATCATCGGAATTGCGCTCGCGTCCGGTGTTTTGGAAGATGGTTTTCAATTCCCAGAGCATCTCCGGTTTTGGAAAAACCGGCCTACTTCTTATACACGCTCCGAGGTTATCGCATGCGCCGGCTTGGATGAGGACCTCGGCGTCGCTATAAGTGAGATTTGCACGGCGGCATAGATCGGCGATTCCCTGGAAGGGTTCGGTTTTCCGGGCGGCCAGTATGGATCGGACGGCGTTTTGCGTGAGGTTCCGGATCTCGAGAAAACCGACGCGGATCGCATCGCCTTCGACGGTGTAATTGAACTCGCTCTTGTTCACGTCGGCCGGATAGATGCCGATTCCGAAGCGGCGCGCTTCTTCAAGATACACTGCGGGATAATAGAACCCGCCACGGTTCGATAATACGCTTGCGAGAAACTCCACCGGGAAATGGGCCTTCAGATAGGTGCACTGGTAGGCGATCTCGCCGTAGGTGCTCGCGTGCGCCTTACAGTAGGAGTACTCGGCGAAATTGGTGATGAGTCCCCAGATGGCCTCGGCCTCCCTCTCCCCCACTCCGTTGGCCTTCGCCTTCTCCATGAAGAGTTTCATGCTCTTCGCCATTTCCTTCGCGGTGCGTCTCTTGGTCATGGCACGGCGCAGGGCATCGGCCTCGCCGAGATTCATCCCGGCGATGACGCTGGCCACTTTGAGGATGTCTTCCTGGTAGAGCATGACGCCGTAGGTGTCGCCCAAAACCTTATCGAGGGCGGGATGCAAATGAACGACCTCTTCTTTTCCGAGATGGCGATCGATGAAATGCTTTTTCATGCCGCTCCCGGATGGTCCGGGACGAATGAGCGACAGCGCCTTGATCAACATGTCGGTGTTGCCGGCGCGGACGCTCTTTAGGAGCGCGCGCATGGCCGGCGACTCGATTTGAAAACAGCCGATCGTCCGTGCGTTGCGGATGAGATCCGCGGTGAGCTTGTCGGGGTCGGGCAAACGCTCGACGTCAATCGAAAGCCCTCTGTTCCGTTGAATCAACTCGACGGTTTCCTGGATAACGGTCAGCGAACGGTGGCCGAGGAGATCCATTTTGATCAGGCCGAGGTCTTCGATGGGGTGCATGTCGTATTGGGTGATAAGGATGCCTTTCGCCGCGCGCTGGAGGGGCACAAAACGGGTCAAAGGCTCCGGCGCAATCACTACGCCGCCGGAATGAATCGAGAGATGCCGTGGGAAACCGTCGATGGCTTCGCTGATCTCGAGAATGGATTTGAGCGGCTCCTCATCGATCCGGAGGTTGCGGCATTCAGGCAGGAACTTGACGACGGTCCGGATGTCGTTCGCGCGGTAATGCGGGAGCTGCCGCACGATTTCGCCCGCTTCCTCGTCCGTCAACCCGAAGGTCTTGGCCGTTTCGCGCATGGCGGATCGTGCTTGAAAGGTATTGAAGGTGCAGATCATGGCCACGCGCTCGGCGCCGTATTTTTTATAGACGTAATCGATGACGTCATCGCGTCGGCGCCAGCAGATATCGAGGTCGATGTCGGGACAATCGGTGCGCGAGGGGTTCAGGAACCGCTCGAAATAGAGATCATATTTGAAAGGGTCGACACGGGTAATTCCGAGGACGTACGCAACGAGGCTGTTGGCGGCGGAACCGCGTCCGACAATGGGGATCCCTTGATCGCGGGCGTGTCTGACGATATCCCAAACGATAAGGAAATAGGCTGCAAACCCGAGCTGATGGATGATGTCGAGTTCGTACTGAAACCGCTGGACGATCTTGGGGGTAAGGGGTTGGTAATGCTTCTTGAGTCCTTCGAATGCCTGCTTCCATAAAGAAGAGAATGGGGTCTCTCCTTCCGGCAATTCGATTTGCGGAAACAAGGGCTTGCCCAACGACAATTCGAGGTTGCAGTGTTCGGCCACCCACTCGGTGTTCTCGATGGTCTCGGGCCAGTCGGCATAAAACCGCGCCATCTGTTCCGGCGATCGAAACCAATCCTCAGGAGAGACCAGTTCGTCCGAACCAGGCACGCCCATCCACTCTGATCCCCCTTTGAAGGGGGGTAGGGGGGATGTTGGGGTGTTGCAACAGTCCGCCGCCGCCCTAAAGGAAACATCCCCCCTACCCCCCTTCAAAGGGGGATCTGCCGAAATGGTGGTGTTGCGGCGAATGGCGGAGAGGACCCGATGTATGCGGAATTGATCGGGTCCGAGGAAATAGACCGGATTGACGGCCACGGGCCGCAGTCCTTTTTGATGGGCAAACGCACGGAGGCGTTCCGCACGCGCCCTTGATGACCGATCTCCGTAATGCGTCACGGCGACGAGCGGTTTCAGATCGCGGCGGACAAGGGTTTCTATGAGTTGGAGATCGGAAGTTAAGACAAAGAGGCCATCAGAGGAGATCTGATCGGTCAGATGGGTCGGACGCGTCGGACAAAGTGGATGAATGGGGGCTTCTTCTTCGCAATGATACGATGTGAGTATCCGGCACAGTTCGGTGTAGCCTTCGCGGTCGCGCGCCAGGAGCACGGTTCCAGCCAACTCCGCGCCAAGGATCGGCTTGATCCCCGCTTCGCAAGCCGTCTGGTAAAACGGGATCGCCGCATAGAGTCCCGCGGTGTCAGTCAACGCGAGAGCTTTCATTCCATATTCGACGGCACGCGCGACCAATTGGCGCGGAGTGGCAACGCCTTCTAAAAGCGAGTGATTGCTATGGACGTGTAAGTGAGTCATTCAAAAGTGCCGAGGTACCGGGGTGCAATCCAAAATCCAAAGTAACTGCCCAGCTACCCTTCTATCGGGTGGCATGGATAAGGCTGATTTGGCCGTGTTGGAACCAGAATTCAATGGCTATGCCAGAAAACCGGCCAAATCAGCCTTATCCATGGCACCCCGGCAATCCAAAATCATCTCGAAAGCGCTGGGGTGGCCAGGCGGACTTTGCGGCCCAGGGAAATGGAGCGGGCGAATCGTAGAAACTCGAATCCGTATCGATCCCGGACTTGATCGACGCTTTCCATGGCGCGCTCCCATCGCTCGATTCCTTTCCTGTCAAACAGGGACATCTGATGCTGGTTGTAGCTCAATGAAGAAAGAGACACGCCAATCAAACGGACGCGGACGCGGCGTTCGCGGGCCTTTGGGACGAGTTCGTGAAGCGTCCGGATGATCTCAGCATCCACGCAGGTGGGTTCGGGCAAGGTCTTGGCGAAGGTGTTCGTTTTGAAGTCGCCGTAGCGCACCTTCAAGGTCACGCAACGGGTCTCCATTCCCTTCTCGCGCAAGGCGTACGCGGCCCGCTCGGTCAGATACGCGAGAATGCGCTCGATCTCCGCCCAATCGAGCAGATCCCGTTCGAAGGTGGTCTCGCGACCCACGGACTTCGGGAGCGATTCCGGCTCGACTTCGGTCGTGCACACGCCCTGTGCCGCGCGCTGCAACGCATAGCCCGACTGGCCGAAAACGTTCATCAACGTCTGCAAGGGGAGATCCGCAAGACGGCCGATGGTCATCACGCCGAGCGATTCGAGCATTTCCTGGGTGCGGGGTCCGACTCCCGGCAACTTGCCCACCGGCAATAGATGCAAAAATGCCCGCTCGCCGCCCGTGGGAATCCGAAGATAGCCGTCGGGTTTGGCTTCGTCCGTAGCAATCTTGGCCACGAGCTTGTTCGAGGCGATGGCTATCGTGCAGGGAAGCTGCGTCTTTTCACGGATACGGGATTTGATGTAATGGGCAATCGCATCGTCTCCGCCGAAGAGTCGTTGCGAACCGGAAACATCGACATAGCCATCGTCGATGGAAACGAATTCCACGAGCGGCGAGACGGTCTCGAGAATCTCCCGCACCTCATCGGAAGCCGCCTCGTAACGCTCAAAACTGCCCCGCATGAAAATACCGTGCGGACAGAGCCGCTTGGCTTGCGTAAGCGGCATCGCTGAATGGATGCCGTACTTCCGCGCCTCGTACGAAGCCGTGGCAACCACCCCGCACGTATCGTCTCGATCACCGCCGACGATAAGCGGTTTGCCTTTCAGCGCAGGATTCAGCACCTGCTCGACGGACGCGAAAAAGGCGTCCATATCAATATGTAAGATTCGCCTTTCCATACCCGTGCCCAACAACCATATACTGAAATTATTTTCAGTTAAAATATACCCTAACTCAACCAGAATGTCAACGTCCCGGCATATCTTATGGAAAAAAGGGGACGTTTGAGATATAATCCATTTTGGTGGCATAATGGAACCAAGAGGAGTGCAAGTATGCGTTCTTTTACAGTGAAGAGCATTCCAGACGCGTTGTACGAGCGTCTGAGGCGTAGCGCCGCAGAAAACCGGCGAAGCATCAATCGGGAGGTAATCGTGTGTCTGGAGCGGGCTTTGGGTCATGAACGCGTTGATCCCCGGACCCGATTGGCCCGGATCGATGCCCTTCGGGAAAGGTTGGACCTGCCGCGTCTAACTGACGAGATCCTGCGGGAAGCCAAGCAGGCGGGCCGGCTGTGATCGTGGTCGACACGAACATCGTCGCGTATCTGCTAATGCCGGGCCAGCGAACCCCCCAAGCCCGCACGGCCCTTTTGAAAGATCCCGAGTGGGCAGCCCCTTTATTGTGGCGAAGCGAATTCCGCAACGTGCTTGCCAGTTACATGCGGCAGAATCGGTTGACCCTCACGGACGCACTCGACCTGGCCGAACAGGCCGAAGATCTGTTCGACGGAGGCGAGTACCTCGTTGAATCGCGAGAGGTGCTGAACCTGTGCTTGACTTCGGGGTGTTCGACCCACGATTGCGAGTTTGCGGCCTTGGCCGTCCGCCTCGGTGTTCCGCTCGTCACTGCGGACGCTGAATTGCTGCGAAGCTTCCCTTCGTCCGTCTCTCTCGATAAATTCGCGCAAGCATGAGGCGGCGTCAGAGAACCCGAACTACGCGCGGCTTATCCGTTCATGCCGTAGATGTAGGCCCAGGTGACACTGACTGGGAACGTGCTGGGATACCTAAGGAACTCGGCATGGCCGTCCATATACAGGACATTGGCGCCTCCGGGCACATGGTTGAAGTTCTCGGCCACCGTCGTGACTTCGTCAAACGAGATTGGGATTGAGCTCTGCGCTAAGGCACTCGCGGCAGGGTTATTGATATCGGTTATGAAGAACCGCTCGATGCCTTCCCGCAGGCGGTAGACCGTTGCCTGGTTACCCGTACCGCTCGTGTACGTCACGTCGCTGTCGTAAGCGCCGAAACTGCCCACAGGAGGGCGATTGGCGCTGCTGAGCAGATTGCTGATCTCGGCGATGAACCCGCCGTCAATGTTTGAGATCTCATTCTCATCCGTGCCGGGCAACACGATGTTGTTCTTCGTCAGCGCCCAGCCGGTGTATTTGTACGACAACCCGTCAAACCGGCACGGATCAACCGGCTTGGACGGATCATGGTCAACGTTCCAGCGGCCGCTCTCGAAGCCAGCTAGCCCGTCCGCGTCCGACGGGCAGACCATGATATGCGGGTCGGTCAGATACTCCGGGTAGACGCAAGGCCCGTGGAAGAAGATGCTGAGGTTTGTTTGTGCTTGACAGGGCAAGGCGGGCGGGTCGTCCGAGTGGATTGCCTTGAACGGGGGATACTTCTGGCCCTTCGACTCGTTCGCATACATCTTGAAAACCAACCCAAGCTGTTTCAGGTTGTTCTGGCAACTGGCGCGCCGCGCCGATTCCCGCGCCCGGGCAAGTGCCGGAAGCAAGATGGCGGCGAGAATCCCGATGATGGCAATGACCACGAGCAATTCGATGAGTGTGAATCCACGTTTCTTCATGATACGGCTCCTTCTCTATACACAAGCTTGAACCTTCGACTGCGTTGGGGGAATGGCCCCGTCTCTCCAAGGCGGTGGATACCACTCTCCGTAACTAATCTACCATAACTGCCTCCCAACAACCATATTCTTCTGCAAAGTCCGCCATTTGACAGGGTTCACCTGGCGAGATCGTTGAGCTTCCCCGATCTAAGCTGCAACTTGCCGTTTCCAGTGTCCTCCGGAAACAATGGGTGCAGCGATGGACATGTTCTTCCAGATTGCTTATCCTATGCCGACTTAATAGTTAAACTTGCGGCAGGAGAGAGGAAGTGTTGCTGAAGTCCGGACAGCGGTTCGTTTTGATTGGCGACAGTATCACAGACGCTGGACGATTCGATGACATGGAGAAGATCGGATACGGGTACGTCCGGTTGTTCCGCGACTTTTGCTGGTCGCGGTATCCGGAGCTTCGTTTCGACATTGTCAACCGCGGAATAAGCGGTGATACGATTCGTCACCTCGAACAACGGTGGACGCGCGATGTGATCGCCGAAAGGCCGGACGTTCTGTTGATCAGCATCGGCGTCAACGACGTTTGGCGACAACTTCAAGAGCCTCTGAACCCGGAGCAGGTCCTCCTGGACGAGTTCATAAACACGTATCGGCGGTTACTGGTGAGGACGCATGACAAACTCGGCTGTAAACTCCTGTTGTGCGAGGCCACGATCATCGGTGAATCCCGGGACGCGCCGCACAATACCATTGTCGACGTGTATAACGAGTGTATTGCGGGCCTCGCCGAGGAGTTCGGAGCGTTGATGGTTCCGATGAACGGAGCATTTTGGGGTGCAATTGACGCGGCGCCTGATCGCCGCTGGACAGATGACGGCGTCCATCCGCTGAGCAACGGTCACATGCTCATGGCCATTACGCTGTTCAAGACCTTGGACGGGGTGGTCTGATGCGGCCGGTTCTTGCGATAACGATGGGCGATGTGAACGGCATCGGCCCGGAGATCCTTGCAAAGGCGCTTGCGGACGACGCCGTGTGGCAAATCTGCCGCCCGTTTGTTGTCGGAAGCAGCGATGTTCTCGATAGAGCGCGGGTGTTTGCCCCCGGCTGTCCTCCGCCGCAGCCGATGGCGGAATTCATCGAACCGACGATAGGCCGTGCGAGCGTCCTCGTAGCGGATGCGGGTTTCGCTGCACCACAGGTTCGGCCAGGGTCGCTTGATGCGCAAGCGGGACGCTGCGCGGTCGAATGGGTAGAGTACGCCGTGCGGCTTGCGCTGTCGGGCCGCGTGGACGCGCTGGTGACCTGTCCCATTAACAAGGAAGGCATCCACCGCGCCGGCTATCCCTATGCAGGACACACGGAGCTGATCGCCGAGATGACTTCGAGTGCGGCGTATCGGATGTGTCTTTTTGCGGGAAAGCTTCGCATCGTTCACATCACGTCGCACATGTCCCTTCATGAGGCCATTCATGCAGTCACGGCCGAGCGGATTGCCGCTTCGATACGGATTGGCTGTCAGGGTCTTGAGAAGTTGGGGATCAGGAATCCCCGGATCGCGGTGGCCGCTTTGAACCCGCATGCGGGCGAGGCCGGGGCCTTTGGCGAGGAAGAGGCCCGCGAGATCATCCCCGCCATCGAGCAATGCCGGGCGCAGTGCATCGATTGTTCGGGGCCGTATCCGGCGGACACGATATTCCGGCGCGCGTGGCAAGGCGAGTTCGATCTCGTGATCGCGATGTACCATGACCAGGGGCATTCACCCGCCAAGCTGGTTGCCATGGACGAAGGGGTCAACGTGACTTTGGGCATACCGATCATCCGCACTTCCGTGGACCACGGTACCGCATATGACATCGCGTGGAAGGGCATTGCACGGGAGCACAGCCTCCGTGCGGCGATCACGTTGGCGGCACAGTTCGCCGGGGCAAAGGAGGAAGCGTAGTGTTTCCACCTACCCAGATGCCATCCGACAAAAGCCTTCTCAATCCAACACCCAGCATTTCCGATGCCCTGCGTCGTGCTCGTGCTCGTAATCGTAATCGAAGAGATGCACCAATCGGCCCCGATTTCCCCAGAAACACATTTGCCCCACAAGATGAGAAGCTGATTCGTAAGGAACGGTTTCACCTCTCCCGTGGATTACGAGCACGATTACGATTACGAGCACGAGGCACGAGCACGAGAAGGCACGGCGTTGCGTGTGTGGCTCTTCTTGTGGTTCTGTCGTTCTCGTTGTCCAGCACGGCGGATGTGTTCAAGAAATACGGCAAGCTGGTAAAGGTAGGGCCGAATCCCTCGGCGATTGCCGCGGCGGATCTGAATGACGACGGGCTTCCGGAGATTGTGACGGCGGATACGGGCGCCATGAACGACCCGCGCCAGGAGCGTCCGGCCAACGACGAGGTGTCGGTGATGGTCGCCGCGGGGGATCTCGAGTATGTTGGTGAGCCCCGGCTGCGCACGGATTTCGCGCCTTACTCGATAGCGATCGGAAACGTGGATGCCTTGAAGGCCCCTGACATCGTCGTGGGGTGTTTCATGGCGACGCATCACAACGACCTTTGGCTGTTCCGAAACATTGGGGACAACCTGTTCGAGTCAACATCTTTTAGAGCGCCGTTCGAGACACTTCCCTATAAGCGGATGCTCGACGGGGATCAACGACCCGTATTCACCGTGCCGGGCATCACGTCCATAGCGCTCGCCGATTTCAACGGCGACGGGTACCGTGACGTGGTAGCCACGGGATGGTGCACCGACGTCTTGATCTATTTCCCAGGGGTTCCGGATAAGTACTTCGGAGAACCGCGGTGCATCCCGGCAATGGACGGCCCACGGGACATTCGGGCGGCGGACTTGGACGGCGACGGGCATCTGGACTTGGTTGTGGCGCTCTACAGTTCCAACGAAGTGGGCATTTGGAAAGGGAACGGCGACGGAACCTTTGCACCGGCAGCGCGGTTCAGTTCGCGTGGCCGTTTGCCCAACAAGGTCCAAGTGGCCGATGTCAACTGTGACGGCAAGCCGGATATCATCGTCTCGCACTGCTATTCCGATGATTCGATCGTGATTTTCTATGGAGAGGGGGCTTTCTCGTTCAGCATGTCCCAGGAGATCGTCCTTGGCCCCGATCGGAACGCCCTCGAGCACGAGATCCGCGACTTGGTGGTCACGGATCTCAACAGTGACAAGAAACCGGACATTGCAGCCGCATGTTTCGCATCGAAACAGGTGGTCGTGCTGATCAACGACTCAGCCGGCAACGCTCTTCCGCAGATCTTCCGCCGCGAGACGTATACGTTTGGCGATGGACGGCCCCGGGCCCTCTGCACAACAGATCTCAACAAGGATGGCAGCACCGATCTGCTGGTTGCGCTCTGGGAGGAGAACTCCGTGGCGTTCCTTCTGGGTCAGGCCCCCAAGAGCGAATCTCCCGCCAAACGCTAGTTTGCGCGCCTTCCGCACGCCTGTGATCTATGTCGAATGGCCTGGATTAGATTTACAAACCGACTGTTCCCGGCAACCGTTGACAGTATCGAGGGTAGCTGGTAGAGTAAATGTGAAGGGGTGGTCTCTTACAGCCAAGGCAAGACTTGCGGGAGCCGGGAAGCTGGGTTCTGACGTGCGGATCTCGCCCAGAAGCTCCTTCACGTCCAACGAAGGAGGACGAGACATGCGAAAGAACGGCTTTACTCTAATCGAACTGCTTGTCGTTATTGCCATCATCGGAATTCTTGCGGCGATTCTGCTCCCGGCCCTCTCCCGGGCGCGCGAGGCGGCGCGCCGCTCGAGTTGTGCAAACAACCTCAAACAGTGCGGGCTGGCGCTCAAGATGTATTCCAATGAGGCCAAGGGGATGAAGTTCCCATGCATGCTGATTCGGCGCAGCTCGTGGTGGTTAGACCCGCCGAAGCAGTGCGACATCGCCAGCAACGGCCAGTTCAGTTTCGACGGCCCGTCGATGATCCCCGAGTATCTTTCCGATACGAATGTTCTCGTTTGCCCGAGCGATCCTGACGGCGAATATCAAAAATCGAAATGGATGCACGGTCCGAACGGAACTGTGGACGTGTGCGCGCTCGAGAACACGGGTTACATGTATTGGGGCTGGGCGGCGAGGGCCGAGGATTACCTGTTGGCCACTGGCGGGGGCGACAATGCCCCGAATCCGGAGATGGGCGTCGACATTTCCTGGGCGTTGCTCGGAAGAGTCGCCCTTGTGATCCTCGACGAGCATGCAGCGGCGGTGGCGGATGGCAAGAACAATCTCGACGAGGACATCGTATATACCCACGAGGAGCGAGGGCTGACCACAATCTACCGGCTGCGCGAGGGAATCGAGCGGTTCTTCATCACGGATATCAACAATCCCGCGGCCAGCTCGAGGGCTCAAAGCGAGGTAGCCGTCATGTACGACGCCACGTCGCAAAACGTCTCCCAGGATTCATCGTGGGGCGATACGTATTCCATGTTCAACCATGTTCCCGGCGGAGCAAACGTCTTGTACATGGACGGCCATGTTGAATTCCTCAAGTATCCGGACAAGTACCCGGTAAGCCGTTGCTGGTCCTATATCCAGAAGTACATCTGGGAAAACGCCTTCTGATGGACCTCTTCGGAAACTCTGTGGCATATTGTCACGTCACCGTGGCAAGCAAGGGCCACCAGAATGTAGCACTCCCTTGAAGGCAGTGTGTTCGTTGTGCCGCCTTTAAGGCGGGCGCTTTGCTGACAAACCCCGCCGGCTGAAGCCGGTACAACAAACATACAAGGGAGGACTACCCGGAGAAATGTAGCTTCTTGACGGCGCGCTTCAAACGAGCGTACCGCTCCCAAGGAAGGGGCCGTCCTCCGAACCGGGTCTCGTTGTAGGCGTTGATAACGTTAATCGCGGGCGTCGCGTTGGTTTCGGCAACACGGCGGAGTTCCTGGCACAATTCCTCAGCCGTCTTCCCTCTGGGGTTTGTCCCCAGGACCCGGACCTTGCGCTGCAACGTTCCGTACAGACGCACTGCCCGGGCCTGATCCGCCGTCAGCGGCGCCCCGTCAGGCCTTCGCGGTCTTCTGTTCAGCAGCAGCATGAAGGTTCCGCCGACTACCAGAACTGCCGCAAGTACGGCTGACAGCATAATGCCGGCAGTGCCGCTAACCTGTCGGACCTCGCTTAGACGATCAAAGAACTCGCCGCTAAAACCTACGAGACCGAGGGCCACATTTTTCAGTGAGTCGACTTGCAAGCCGTGGTCGTACGCGATGACGTTGGTGTACCAGGCCATCTTTGCCCTGAGCGAGTAGCGCATAATCGTCCGGGCAATCCAGGTACGTGAAAAGCCGGAGAGGGCGTCTCCTGATGGGGATGGGTCGAAAGTCACCCAGCCAAGGCCGATGAAATACACCTCGACCCACAAGTGGGCCATGTCGGCGCGAACGATATAGGACCGGTCGCTTTCACTCCAATCTCCGCCGCGGTAGCCGGCCACGACGCGCGTCGGAATGCCAAGCGACCGCAGCATGAGGGCCATGGCGCTCGAGAAGAGCTCGCAGTGGCCGACCTTCGTGTCGTGGATAAAGACATCCACAGGGTGGTCCTGTGGGAGTATCGGGAGGTCGAGAGTGTAAAGATAGCCGCCGCTATTGAAGTACGCGCCGACGGCGAGAACCTTATCGTATACGGTGGTCTTGCCGGCAACGATCTGCCTGACAAGCTCCAGCGTCCGAGGTTCGAGGTCCTGGTGAGTGAGCATCTCGTAAGAGCGCGGCGGCAGCACGGCTTCATAATCGTCCGGCGCGCCGCGCAACTGCTCCGGAGTAAAGCTCGGGACCTCCGACCAGGCGTCGTACTTCAGCCAACGCTGTCCGGTTCGCGTCAGCACCACCGAAAAGTCGCCTTGCTCATCCCACGTCAATTGTGCGTTGCGCGTTCCCGGAGGGCATTCCAACCGTTCGACGAGCGTTAACGCCGGCACACCCTCCTGAGGAACGCTGTCCATGTAAATCGACTGATGAATCATGCGGTTTCCGGTAAACGCGCGGCGACGCACCTGCGTTGAACGCGTTTGCGGCAGGAAATAAGGATTGCGGCGCTCCAACGCGAGATACGGTTCACCGCCTCCCGCCGACAACGGCACGCGGGTCCAGTGCGAAAGGCGGTAATCGTTGAGCGATGAAATGCGCCAGAAAAGGCCGCTTTCAAACCGATGATCGGGCTCGTCGGGGAACTCCACGTGCATGACGGGTGTCTGATCCGGGACGATTCGGCCCCCGCCCGCAAGCTCGACGAGTTGGGTGAACGCCGGACGAAACAACATAGGGTCCGTGCGCCCCAAAATGCCGGCCTGCATGCGCGGTGTGACGTAGAACAGTCCAGCCGTGATCACGGCTGAGATCAACACGACAACAGTCAGCGCGACCGCAAGCCCGAGGGCGCCCCGCCGGGTTTCGCTTGGCGCCAAAGGGAGATCGTGCACGTTCAAATGGAGAACAGCCGGCGGAAAGTGTTCCGGATTGGCTTCCATCTCCCGGTGGAGATGAAGCAGCGTCAGCGCAACGACGGCGCTGGCAAGAAACAACGCCATGGCCACGCCGATTTCCGGCTCGGGCGACATCACACTCGCGGCCAGTAGAAGAAAGAACGACATCAGGTAAAGATGGTAGTAGCTCTTGACGCGCTTCTGGTGGAGGATCGTGTATGCCTGTATGTACATCACGAGCACCGTCACGCTTCCGAGCAATTGAATGAAGAATATCGACCCAATCGCCGCAACCAATGTGACGATGCTCAGCCAGTAGGTGATGCGGCGATACATCGGGAAATGCTTGTCCAGACGTTCGCCCAGCGGTGCCAGGAGAAAGAGGGTAAACGGCACGATGACGATGGCCAAGGGATAGGCCGGTGTGGTTGCGAGGGCCATATAGCCGCTGGCCACAAGAATGGCCGAAGCCACACGCAACCCTGTATGGACACTCCTACGCACGGACGGCCTCCCGCGGGTCCAGGATCCAAGTTCCCATGCGCGGCCCCCTGCTACCCCATTGCTGCGGGTCGGGCGAGGCAAAAACGTAAGAGGCCCGGCCACATTCCTCGCCGGGCGAGAACCATGCGAACCCCGGCGGCGTGGCCTCATCCTGCATCAC
>Ga0315279_10002743_pt1 | contig 25805 bp, 28 predicted proteins | sample YL17G06_20_MG_FD_203694 | JGI IMG/M metagenome (GOLD analysis project Ga0315279, IMG submission 203694) | Sediment microbial communities from Yellowstone Lake, YNP, Wyoming, USA - YL17G06_20 | ecosystem: Environmental > Aquatic > Freshwater > Lake > Sediment | place: USA: Wyoming | collected...
AGTGTACCCTGTGCCACACTTTGTCACTGTCTTGAACCTGCCGCTCTCTTCCTCCCTTGCCGCCAACACGTAGCTCCCAAAGCTTCCTGTCCTCTTGCCCTTCCCGTAGAGAGCACCCACGACCACGAGGTCTAGGGTTTCCAATGTTGGTTTCAGCTTCAACCACGCGAACTCCCTCCTGCCAGCCCTGTAAGTGGAGCTGAGGTCCTTCGAGACCAGGCCTTCGTGGCCTATCTTCACGGCGTAATCGGCGAACTTTTTGATCTCACCCGGGTCTTCCAGGATTTTTTGCTCGACCACCATCACCTTTCCTTTTTCCTCACGCACGGCTCGCTCGAGCGCGGCCCGTCTTTTCTCGTACGGCTCGTCCATCAGGACTTTGTTGTCCATCAAAAGCACGTCAAAGAGGTAAATCTGCACCGGGGTTTGCTCTGACGCCGCCTTGATCTCGTACTTCCTGCGGCGCTTCAGCACCTCCTGGAATGGCATGGGCTTTCCGGTTTTACCTTCAATCGCCACGAGTTCCCCGTCTACGATCACGCGCTTTGGCTTCAGGGACTTCTTCAGGACTGGGATGATGTCGGGAAACATGCTTGTGTAGTCCTCCATCCTGCGGGTGAACAGCTGAAGCTTCTCCCCTTCCTTGTGGACCTGCATCCTGATGCCGTCGAGCTTTATCTCGAACGCTGCCCTGCCCTCCATCCTTTCCAGGATTTCATCCGGACCTTCGGCCCTCTGGGCGAGCATCGGGCTCACTGGGTGGCCCACGGAGACTCCAAGTTTTTCTACCGCCTTTTCTCCCCCCTGGACGGCCGCCTTCGCCACAAGGGTGTAGTCTGTCGTGAGCATGTATGCGTGCTCAACCTTCTCCGAGTCCAGACCGAAAGCCGCGGCTATGGCGTCCCGAAGCCTACCTTCAGCCACGCCTATCCTAAGGTCGCCGAGCACCGTCCTGACTATGAACTTTGCTTCCAAGGGGTCAGCGTTCGCGAGGAGCTCCGATATTACGTCTATCTTCCTGTCCACCGACCCTCCTCCCGTGACCTCGGGAAGTTTTTTGATCCCCGCAAAGACCTTCTCGACAGTGAGCTGCGCCCTGTAAAGAGAGGCCTGGCGCTTCTTGCCAAGCAGCTGCCTTGCGACCTCCCCGAAGTCCCCGACGTCCCTCATCCGCTTCTCCACCTCTGAGATGGAGTAGCCGGAGGCGACAGAGATCGCCTTCTTGAGCTGCTGGGGCCCGACACCCGTTTCCTTAGAGACGTATGCAGGCCATGGCTTCCCCAGAAGAAGGAGAACAACACGCTCTATCTCCTCGGCCGGCGTCCCCTTCAGCAAACTCACTATGACAGAGTTCTTCTCAATGTAGGAGGCCGTCCCCTCAAGCTTCTCAAACGCCTCTGCGAGCACGGAGTACTGCATGTCATCAAAATTTACTGCTGCATCGGCCTAAAACAATTGCTCAACCAGCGTCCTGGGTGTACTCGATTACCTTGCTATATGGGTTGATCTTGGCCACTATCCTGCCCTTCTCGAATATCCTGACCAGGCCGTCCTCCCCGGAAACCGTCACGCCCTTGGCCCCGGTGGCGGCGGTCATGCACGCTACCGACAGGTGCCTCGTCCCCAGTCCCTTCGGGATCTCCACTTTCCTGTCGGAGTTGAGATACCTGCAGGCGGCGATTACCCCTCCATCGTCATCCACGACAAACGCGCCGTCAAACCCTGACGCATATTTTTTCAGCAGGTCCCACTGGGTCCTGTCCCCCACGGAAACCTTGTAGTTCTCAAACGGGTTGAATCGGTAGAGCTGGTAAGAGTACTTCAAGACCGTCTTCGTGTCGCCTATCATGAAAGCGGCCCCGATTGGCTTCCGATCTGTCCCCCCTTTCGAGAGCTCGAGAGAGAACTCCACCGCGTTCGACAGGATCGGGTCCGGGCCTAGTATCTCTATCGCCTTCTCGTCCCCTGTGACGTTGAGCACGAAGAGAGAGTTCGGGAAACTCTCCAGCTTGTCGCAGATGAGGCAGACCAAACGCTGGTTCTTGGCAACGTGTTTCTCCCTCAAACACGTGGAAATCACCTGGTTTATCCTGCCCATCCCTTCCTGCCAGGCCTGGATCTTTATGAGCTTGACTCCGGAGCACTGCCCGAGCTTTTCAAAACACTCCTGGTCCGAAGTCGCTACTATCACGTTGGGTTGTTTGATGTCTCCGTTCAAAATTACGTGCTCGACTTGCTGTATGTAGCCGTCGGCCTCTGTCAAAACAAGGACGGCATCTGCGCTTACTGCTGAAGCTACTCTAAAAGCCGCATCGGCCAAGGCTCTGGGGACTTCCACCTGCTCACTCTCTGTCCCCACCGCCTCAATCCAGCAATGATTTTTCTGTTTCTGGAGGTTATAACTGTTACTACAACGAAATTTTCCGACCGATTTTGATTTCCAACCTAGCGACAGTCCCCGCGGGCAGCTCCAAGAGGTACTGAGCCCTGTTTTTCGGCATGTAAACTCGCCAGGGCTTGAGCCTTTCGCGGATTTCCACAACCCTGAAGCCGGAATCCATGTAGACCAGGTCGATTGGGAACCACATGAAGAACATGTGGATGCCGTAGCGCCCGGGTTTTCTGAACTTGAAGAGAAGCGCGCTCCCGATTGGGAACTTTCGTCTGAGCATCAGCCCGCGGAACCTCTTCCAGAAGCTGTCAGCTACCTCGACTTCGCCTAAAACTACATCTCCTGTGCTATTGGCCTGTTTCACTCCACCACAACTGACCTTTCTGCGAAGGTGTTTTAACGTTGCTGGCTTATCTGAACTCGATCGCATGCTCATCGAGGCAGATTTCATAAAAACTGTCGTTGAGATGATCCGCCGCGCTGAGACGAAGCTTCCTAAAGACGTCGTGCGGCTCCTAGAGAAGTCGGCCAAGGGAGGGCAGGATTCAATCGTCAAACTGCAGCTCAAAACAATGATTGAAAACATCAAGCTGGCGGAAAAATCAAAAATACCCATATGCCAGGACACTGGGACGCTGTTCTTCTTCGTGAAGCTCGGGCGAAAAACAAAGCTCGAGTTCGATTTGAGGAGAGCCATAAACTCGGCGTTCGAACGCGCCGCCAAAGAAGTGCCCCTCCGCGCAAACCTGGTGGACCCGCTCACCCGCAAACCAACGAAGTCTGGCCCGAAACAGCCAGCCGTTCACATCGAGCTTGTGGAAGGCAGAGGACTGGAGCTTGACCTCCTTGTGAAGGGGGCCGGGAGCGAGAACTGGAGCAGGCTCTTCATGCTCAAACCAGTGGAAGGCTCGGCGGCAGTTTGCAGAGCGGCGATTGTCACCCTGGCCGAGGCTGGGGGCAGGCCATGCCCTCCTGTCGTCGTGGGGCTGGGCGTCGGAGGCTCTGCTGAAACTGCACCCATCCTTGCGAGGCTGGCTCTGCTGAGAAGGCTCGACAGGCCAAACCCTGATCATACCTTGGCAAAGCTTGAGCGCCAGATAGAAACTGCGGCAAACGGGCTTGAGATTGGACCGATGGGGCTCGGGGGAAGGCCGACCGTGCTCCGTGTTCTGATTGAGAAAGCCGCATGCCACACCGCCAGCCTGCCCGTCGCCGTTGCGATTCAATGCTGGGTGGCCAGACGAGCGAAGGCCAGGCTCATGGGGAACAAACTTGAGGTGATCGAGCCTTGAAACCAACGAAGCTCAGGCCGCCTCTTGAAGAAAAGGACGTTGAAAAGCTCACGGCCGGGGACATCGTCAGCGTCTCCGGCAGGATTGTGACCGCGAGGGACAAGGCATACGCGCGCGTTTTGTCGGACGGGAAACCGCCACTCAAACTTCTCGGTGGAATCGTTTACCACTGTGGTCCTCTGGCTACCAAAATCGGGAGGGGATGGAAAATCCTTTCGGCCGGACCCACCACGAGCGCCCGCCTCGACGGCATGCAGAAAGAGTTCGTGAAGCTTTCAGGGGTCAGGGCGATGATTGGCAAGGGCGGCGTCGGTGAAGATGTCGCAAATGAGCTGGCGCAACTTGGCTGCGTGTACCTCGCTTATCCTGGCGGGGCCGGTGTTGTTGCCGCAAAGTCCATAAAAAAAGTTGAAAAGGTTGTCTGGCCGGAGTTGGGAACAGCCGAGGCCATGTGGGTGCTGCAGGTCGAGGACTTTGGGCCGTTAGTGGTCGCGATTGACTCCCGCGGGAAAAACCTGTACCTGCGCCCGAAGCCCTGATTACCACTTTTCGTCCTTTCTCTTTGACGGCTTGGTTTTCTTCTGTCCCTGCGTTTTCTTTTGCTCTTCCGGGACTTCCGGGATGTATGATGGCATAGACCTCCCAAAGAAGAACCACGATGCCGCCCCGGCCGCCACCGCCAACACAGGCACAAGATAGAATGCCGCCGGGGGACCTGGTTTCTGCTCAGCGACGATGGCAAAAGTGGAGAACCCTGGGGACGAAGCAGAGAAGTATACGCTGCTCGCGCTTTCACCCGACTGCTGGGTGGAAAGCTCCTGCCAGTCCCCGTCACTGTAACGCATCAGCTTTACCGTCTGGAGGTCCACGTTGTTCTGCTCCAGCCATGAGCGGTCGACCCAGAACTTGATCGTCAGGGAGTCCAGCTGGTTTTCCAGGTTTTCCGACCCAAGGTTGAAGTATGAGTAGATCAGACCAGCCTGGGGTGTGGACTCCGGAGCCTCGGCCGACCAAAGGTAGAGTGATACATTGTCCGTCGCGCTGCTCGCCAGAACTTCCAGCTCCAATACTGTGTCACGCCCGGCCGAGACTGTGACTGTCTCTCCTGCCGAGATGTGCGATATTTCAGTGAGCGGCTTTTGCAGGACTTTCAGCTCGAAGCTCGCCGTCCTCTCCCAACCGGCGCTGTCCAAGCCAACTATGGTAACCGTGTAATCTCCGACATCGGCATTCTCCTCGGGGGCCGCGTACACCGTGGCGGTAAATGAGGGGTGGCCGCCGCCGCTGAATGTCACTGAAACGTCGGATGGTTGCCCCGTAGCGCTCAGCTGCACGTTCTTCGTGAACCTCCCAAGCGCCGTAACCGGCACTGCATGGGAAGCGAGGCCCCCCTGCTCGACTTGGATCTCAAACCCTCCTGTGACCGAGAAGTCCCTGTAGAGTATCTCGAATTCGATGTTATCCGACCAATCCCCTGCGCGCGAAAAGTTGTCGATGGCCCTCACCCGCCAGTAGTAGGTGTCGTCAAACATGTCATACGTTGATGTAAATGACGTGTTTTCCAAGATAAGCGAGAATATGGCCGACGAGAAGTTGTTGTCGTCGTCCACCTGCAACTCGTACACGTCCCATGCAACATCGCTCACGGCCTCCCAGGAAAGGGTCGGCCTCTGGATGGTCTCCAAAAAGCTCCCGTCCTCCGGTGAAACTATGCTGGGCGTTGGAGGGACGGTGTTGTCAACAGTGAAAGACCACGCGTTCTCAAAACTGCCATAGTTCGAGGCGCTGTCGCTGGCCCTGACCCTCCAGTAGTAGGTGCCGTCAGAAAAACTCGTCGTGGTGCCGTTGTCCGTCAAGCTTGTGGACAGCGTTGGCGAGCCGAAGTCGGGGTCGTTGTCAACCCACAGCTCGTAGCTCGGGGCCGGCTGACCCCTGTCGGATGCTGGGGCCCACCGGAGACTCACCGCGGTGCTTGAGAACCATTTGCCGTTATCTGGGTAAGCCTTCGCCGGGGTCGAGGGGGGGACAGTGTCAACGTAAAATGAAAACTCTGAAGAGGAGCCCGAGTTCCCGGCCAGGTCGAACGCCCTCACGTGCCACGTGTGGAGGCCGTCTGAAAGCGCTGAAGAGTCATGTTCCATCGTGGTGACGTCATTCTCTGTGTAGACCAGAACGTTGTCCACCCATATCTCGTAGTTTTCCAGTCCCCAGTCGTCGTCGGCGCTCCACGTGAACTGCGGAGCGTTGCCGTTCGTGTTCTCCCCATCTTCCGGGGTCAGAAGCGACACGGTCGGCGAGCTGTTGTCCACGATGAAATCCCAAACTTCCGAATAATTCTCGTTCCCTACCAAGTCCCTCGAAGCGACCTTCCAGTAGTACTCGTCCTCTGAAATAGACGACCGGGTGTAGCTGAGCCCGGTCCCGACAATGTTCTCAAGTGTAGAAGAAAACGCCTCAACGTCGTCAACCATCAACCTGTAACCGCTCGCCCCACTCACCGCCGCCCAGGTAAAGCTGACGCTCGAAGGCTGGAAGTAGACGCCGTTCTCGGGAGAGACCAACGAGGGGGCTGCGAGGGGAATCGTGTCTATCGTGAAAGGGCGGGTCTGGGACCACGGGCCGTTCTCCCCGTTCGTCTTCCCGGCCCTGACCTTCCAATAGTACCTGTTGTCAGGCAGCGAGTTCTCCACGTCAAAGTACGTTGACGTGATGTTGTCCACGACGAACACGTTCTCCTGCAAGAATGAGCTGTCCTTTGAACACTGGATCTCGTAGTTTTCCGCCCCGCTCGCCGTAGACCACTCGAAGTGGGGGGTGTTGTCAAAAATGTAAGCGTTGTCGATTGGGAAGAAGAGGGAGGGAGTCCCGATTCCCGACGCGGCTACCGCGCCAAATGTAAGAACCAAAATCACCGGCAGCGCAAGCAAGCTTGATTTCAGCATCTTTACTACCAAGAACCTATTGTGGGACAGGTTTTATCTCTGGCGTTGAATGCGACCCATTGAATAAGGTGCACACTCTTCAGAATTAAAACAAAAGAAAAAAATAAAAAAAGTAAGGGTTGTTTGGCGTTTCCCTTACTTCTTTCTAAATATTGCGATCGCAGCCAATATCAACGCGATTATCACTACGACAATCGCGTACGTTGCCCATGGCGTAACTGTGCGCTCCACCGTAATCGTCGATGAGTCAGTGTTGCCCGCAGAGTCCGTTGCCGTTATGGTCACGCTGTTGGGACCTTCCGACAGTGCCGCGGTAACCGTGAAGGTACCGTCACTGCCAATCGTCAGGACACCTGCAATGGCGCTTCCCACTTGCGTGGTCGCCGCCACTCTCATAGTGCCTGAGTTGTAGGTCTCCCACGTGTCCTTGCCTATTGTTCCCGTAACGGTAACACTTGCCTTGTCAGTGCTTGCGCCCGTCACTGGCGAGGAGATCGTCACCGCTGGTGCGGTCCCGTCCGCCAATACGAAGCCGAACAGCTGCCTGGTGCTTTCGTTCCCTGCAGTGTCCGTCAGCGTCAACTCGATCTTCGTCGATGCTCCTGCCGTCACGGTTATTGTAACGGTCCATCTGCCATCGGTTCCGACCGTGGTAGATGTGGATGCCGTTGTGCTGTCGTTGAGGTAGACCTTTATGGTCGACCCAGCTTCACAACCGGCTCCGGTCAGGGACACAGACGTCGATATCTGCACATGCGGGCTGGCCAAGCTTGTGTTCAAGAGCGGGTTGCTCGTGGACGCAGCTAGGGCAGCTATATCCGCAGTGGCTGGCGCTGTCAGGTCAATGACAAAGCTCTGTTTGGCAATTATGTTGTCAAGGTTGTCGACCCCGCCGGTAATCGGTGGCTGGTTCCTGCCATGTGACAGGTTGTCCGCCGCCATCACGATAATCCAGTAGGTGCCGCCTTGCAGGCCCTTTGCAACTCCAGCAACATGGTTCTCGTACGTGTTCTCGAAGACTCCGGTCGCCGGGTCAAACGGTGCACTGTTCTCAAGCTTGACGTACCAGTGGCTTGCTGCGCTACTCCAGACATTCTCATTGTCACTCAAGTAAACTCCCAAGTTTTCATACTGGACTCCAAGGCCAGTCGATATTCCGCCCGTGTCAAGCACGGTCAGACTTATCGTTGGCATGTTGTCGTCCACCTGGAAGCTGTTCTCGTGCCAAGTGACGGCTGCCCCACCCTTCGTTATGGTGTTGAAGGCAATCGTCGGCTCCTTGGTGTCGATGAAAATGTTCTCAGCGTTCTCAGTCTTAGAGTTACCACATCGGTCCGTCGCTGTCACAGTCACCACTGAGTGGAATCCCTCAGCTAGCGTCAGGCTAAGAGACCAACGGTTTTCCTGCGTCGGGTCTCTGGTCGCCGCAACGCCGTCGACTGTAACTGCGGTGACGTTTATGTCGTTGTCGTTGTTCGTGTTTACCACGTAGATCCCTGCATTTTCGTCTGCCATTCGCCAGTATGTGTTATCGCACACCGTTATGGTCAGGTTGTCGTTGTTCTTGTTGTCAACGTATCTGTAGATTACCAGCGCGCCATTGGGGAGCCTAGCCTGAGTGACGTTCGTCCTCATGCCAAGCAGTAACCCTGCCGCTGCTCCAAGGCCGTTGTCGAAGAAGACAGGTGCCCTGGTGTCAACGAGGATTCTGCCGCTCTCCAAGTTGTCTACGCTCGCGCTGTTGTCGTCCACGACTTCGTTGCCCGCTGAGTCTTCGGTCTTTGTAATCCGGACTCTCACGACATTGTCGTCCCATGCACCTACGGTGAATGGGGTAGTAAGGGTCCAGACTATGTTGTCAGTCGTTGTAAAGTTGGTCGCATTGAACGCAATCGGTGGCAATAGGTTGTCCGCTCTGCCGTACGTGGCGGCCAACCCAGAGTTCTCCACACGAACGTTCTCGTCTGGATTAGCTGCTAGGTTCAGCGCCTCGCTTGCAGTTATTGTAATCACTGCTGTGCCGTTTTCGTACGTGTTACCAATCACGTTCTCGACGCCGACCCCTGTTTGGGTCACCACGATGTTGAAGACGGGCTTCTTCCCATCCACTCTCACCGTGAATCCGCCAAGGTTGTCGTAGTTGGTGTACGTCGGCTCTTCCTTGCTTATGAGCACGCCTATCACGAGGTTGGACTCTGTCGCAATGTTCGGGGTGGTCCAGATGAAGCTGAAGGTCTTGCTGGCCCCGGGAGCTATGATGTTGTCTCCCTGAGCGTCGAACCGTACTCCAGTTGACGCTCCGACTGATATCTCAGTCATGGTCCAGTTCTCCGGACCGAGGGTCTGCATTGTTGCCTTCGCCTTCACCATACCTGCACTCAAGTTGGTCGCCATATTCTTGATCTGGTTACCAACCGTTGTGAGGTCTGTGGATCCTATTCCGCCGACACCGTGTGACGATCCAAGGCTGCCAATTCCGAGGTTGTCTGCCGCGGCCATGAGGTTAATCGCTGCTGCGTTTTCCTCATCACCGCCGAGTGCAACGCCGAAATTGAATGCCACGTTCTCTAGCCAGGATGCCGCCTTCTTCATGTTCTCGCCTGCTTTGAATATGTTTTCACAGACTTCAGTTGTAGATGCTGGTTCTGACCTGCAGAAGTATGGGTTTATCGATGGTAGGTTAGCCCCTGCATTCTCCATAGTGTTCTCGAAGAGACGGAGGTTGTCCCCCGCGTTCTTGAAAGACCATGGATAGCTGCCGGTAACCGCAGCACCGCTTATGTTGTCAGCTGCCCTCGCAACGTAGTTGTCTGCTACTGCAATACAGTACGCGGCGTTGTCTATGAACCCCGCGGCGTCTTGCAGTTTCAGTCCAAATGTTTGCAGGTTGGTTCCTGCGTTTTGGATATACGTCTTCAAGGTTGAGCTGCCAGTGCAGGCTGTTCCAGCTGCATACAGGTTTTCACCTGATCTGTAAAGAGCCAACCCTAGGTTCTCAAAGTCTCCAATGTTGAGGGTGGTCTCTTTGGCGAGCAAGTAATTGTCGATGTTTTCTCCTGCTTGCCAGATCAGACGAGCCGCAGTGGTGTTTATGTTGTCCATGTTCTCGCCGTTGGATCCTGACGTGCCTGGGTTCCATACGCCCGCACTAAATCCATCAATACCTGAGGCCTTTACCAAGTAGTTGTCGAAAAGCCTCAAGTGGGTGTAGATGTATGCCCAGTTTTCCTGCGTGTTGTCGATCGCGTCCTGCACGAGCAGAAGCTCGGCAGCCGCATTAGTGAAGTTCGCAGCGGCGTTGTCCTTTGCGGAGGAGTTCGCGCCAACGTTTTCCGCGTTCAAGTTGGCATATGAGATCAACGCCAAGTTATCCGCGATGTTTTTCACACTTATTCCCGCCTTTACCAAGTTGTCGGCCGCCAATAGCAGGTTTTCACCTGCCTTGGTGTACCACGGGACCGCGTTCTCCTTGATGTTGTCCAAGCCAACTATCACGTTGTCCAAAGTACCATCCATTTGTGGTACTCGGCCTGTTGGTGAAGCCAACGCATAGGTTCCACTGGGACCCACTATCTCGACGTTGTCGATGTTGTCAGTTGTAGACGAGTTAGTCACAATCACACTAAACTGGATCTTTGTGTTCGCCCTTGCGGCTGACGGCGTTAATGTCGCCGTTCCGCCGGTCGAAGTAAAGACCTGTGGTGTGTTAACGGTAGTTGTCGATATAATCATTGACATCGGTGTTAGTATCATGGCTGCAATCAATAATATCGCTTTACACTTCATTTTATCACTCCTTTTTTGTTACGGATAGACTCTATTTTAGCCTATTTAAGCGTTCCGACCCGAAAGCTTGGAGAGAATTTTAAGAAAATGCTTTAAATAGCCCCGATGACTACGTTAAACGTTAAAGTGAAGTTCGGCAATTGACGTATAAATGTGAGAACTTGAACACTTGATTAATTTTTAATAACTACTAGGAATTATTTCAACTCTTGGAGCGGAAAAACAAGAATCTGCGGACGACTCACCTCACGAACTTGTAGAAAATCAGATCCTCGCGCCTCGCCCCTGCGCGCTTGAGCTCGGCCAGCGCCCAATCAACCCTGTCTAGCTCCGCCGTGGAGTGGGCATCCGACCCCACGCTCAGCTTCACCCCCTTTCGGATGCAGAGGGAGATGAAATCGGCGCCCGGGTACCTGTACTTGGCGTTGACCTCCATGGCCACGCCCCGGTCGCCGGCCAGCTCGAGGAATTCTTCAATCTCATCCAACGAAAGATGTGGCAAAAGCGGCTCGTGCAGGAAGAACGGGTGGGCAACGACGTCCAGCTGGTTCCTCTCCACGGCGAGGTTTGCCACTTTTAGGTATTTTTTCGCGAAGTCCCGCTGGGTGTCCTCCCCGTCCAGGGTGTGGATCCCGAGCAGGATGATGTCAAGGTCTTCTATAATATGCTCATCTATGTCGATTCTCCCTGTTCCGTCCGGCGCGTTCGCCTCCATCCCTGCAAGGACTGGGATGCCAGCTTCTTCCTTGGCTAGCCGGATGTCCTGGAGCATGGCGGGCAGCCTTCCGGGTGATGTCCCCCCCTCGAGCTCCGGGCCATGATCCGTGAATGCCATGGCTTCCAGCCCTATGGTCTCTGCCATCTCTACCATGGCGAGGTGAGGGCTTCTCCCGTCCGAGTAAGGGGTATGTGAGTGGAAGTCGAATTTAGGCAACATGTGAACCAAGGTATCTGGGGTGCTGAGGTTAAAAAAGTTGGGGTGCATGTCTCTGGGGCTATTTCTAACCATTTTTAACTTCTGGACCATAAATAGTTAACTTTAGTTAATAATGAGCATGTTCTCGAATATTCGAAAGTCTTAAATGGTTAGAAGTTGTTAATTATGTGCGAAAAAGATGGTTAACTTTGATGAGAAAAAGGGGAGGTTGTACAGAGTTGGAGAAGCCTCAACCATACTGGGGGTACATCCAAACACCATTCGGAGGTGGGAAAAGCAGGGAAAAATAAAAACAATACGCGTGGGGGCGGGCCACAGAAGGGTCTCAGAGAGCGAAATAAGCCAGATATTGTATCAAACCACCACAATACCGCCTTCTCCACAGGTTCTGCCAGCAAAAGAGGATGATCTTTCCTCTTTTTTGGACTTTGTGCTTTCTTACCACAAGGATGATCCCGAACTTGTTAAAAGAGCTGAAGTACTACGAGAAAAATACTGCCAGAGTGGTTTAAAAACATACACTCCAACCATTCCACGTGCTGAAATTCCAGAAAGAGCTGATATTTATCCTCAAAAACCAGAAAGAGTAGCAATTGTTACTCCAAATCAAGAAAAACTTGCTCAAGAAGTCCTATCGCCTGTAAAAGTGGGAGTGCCCCGCCACGCCATATTGGATGCACTCCAGCCAACTGGACTTGCGCAAAGAACCGCATTTGGGGACCTTCTCTCCGCTGCAACCATCCTGAAGAAGTTCACGGCCCAGGAACTGGCCACGAGAGGGAAGTGCCCCGAACAAACTGCCAAGATTTTCTGCGAGAAAATGGCGGCGCTTGGGTATGCCACAAGCTCCGACGGGAATTTTGAGCTGAAAGCAGAGGTGACGACATGACACTGATTGAAGAAAAACTGGGAAAGGACCAGAAGCTCAAGGTCTACTTGCAGAAATGGGGGCTTCGAGAAGATCCATTCAACCTAGAGCTCCCCACGCCGCAGGTCTTCGTCCCGATTCAACAGGAAGACCTTTTGAAAATCCTGCAAAACACAAGAGAAGGCAAGCTCTGCATACTCACTGGAGACCTAGGAATGGGGAAAACCACCGTTTGCGAGTTCCTGGTCGCGGCGCTGAGGGAGGAGAGTCTGCTGACCACAGACCCTTCCAATCAAGTGGTTCCAGTGCTTGTCCGGGGCGCAGCATACAAATCCGTAGACGAGTTCTTGCGCGCCATAATTTTGGGGTTGGGACTGGACCCTAACAAGGACTCCGCCAGCCTTTTTGAAGTCCTAAGGAGGTGGAGCCAAGACCACCCGGAAAAACTTGCCGTTATTGTGGACGATGTACCCGAAAGTGGAGGCAATTTGGCTGAAATAGGTGAATTTCTACGCGTTTTATCCGATTTACCTAGCATTTCCCTGCTTTTGAACGGGTCAGTCAAGCAAATGAGGGGGTTCCTCAACAAGATTCCCGCCCTTCTGGACAGGGTACAACTGCAAGTTAAACTCAGCCCGCTGGCACAGCCCCAGATCAAGGAGCTTCTTGAGCTCCGGTTAGGACACTTCGGGTGCACAAACCCATCGGAGCTGCTGACTCCAGATGGTCTCGAGGCAATCTACAGGCTCAGCAAGGGTGTCCCGCGCTCTGCGTTGAAGGCCACAAGCAACTCACTGACGTATGCAGCACGGAATGACTCGGTGTTGAACTCACTTGCGGTAAAAAATGGGAACAGGCGGACGTTGCTCTCTCGGATACTTCATTTTATCCGGTAGACCGATACCTTTTTAATTCCCTTTTTTGGAAGTATACTGGGAGCTCATGGAAGAAGAGAAATTTGCAGAAGTAGAGGGGTGGTTGAGGGAAAGCCTGGTCGCTCAGGAGTTGCTCAAACAATCACACATGGACGACAAGACACTAAAGTCCCTGCTGTTCTACCGGACGGTCGAGACCACGTTTGAGGAGATAGCTGAAAAGTTGAAAATGCAGCAGCCGGGGGCGTTTAAGCGCTATAAAAGAGGGATGAACTACATTTATCGCTCATTTTTCACTTTGGAGCTTGCGGTATACTCTGGAATTCTTGGCCCCACTGTTGCACAGTTCCTGGCCGATGATCTCACCGACTATGCCAACATGGCTAGGGGGGTGGGCGACATGGAGACCATACGAAACAGGATCGAACGGAGGATGGTCCAGGTCATAAGAGAGCTCCAGAAGGGACGACCAGTCAAGCCCAAGCCTTAGAAAGCCTTTTATGGGTGCAAAAGAAAAAAGTTCAGAACACAAAGGAGGTCAGAAAACATGGCTGAATCAAAAAGTGCTGAGTACGCCGTCTTTGTCGGGATAAAGCCCGTGATGAACTACGTCCTGGCAGTGATAACGCAGTTCAACGAGGGTACCGGAACGGTCACCCTGAAGGCGCGAGGCAAGGCAATCAGTAGGGCCGTTGACGTTGCGGAGATAGTCAGGAACCGCTTCCTTCAAGGGCTTACAGTGCAGAGCATCACCATAGGGACGGAACAGGTCCAAGGCGAGAGCGGCGCAATAAACGTTTCGACGATGGAGATAGTGCTCGGAAAGGCCAAGTAAGCCCTTCCGTGCCCTTTTTATTTTTTTACTTCTATCTTTTACTGTCATGAAACTCAACGAATCTTCGGGTATGCGTCGGACACACCTGGCTGGCCAGGTGAGCAAGAGTCTGGCCGGCAAGGAAGTCGTGGTGACGGGCAGAGTTGGGGATGTCAGGGACCTTGGTGGGATAAAGTTTTTCGTACTGTCGGACTCCAGCGGGTCTGTTCAGATCACGGCGCTGAAGGCGAAATCCGACCCCGATATCATTTCAAAGATATCCTCCCTCACGCAGGAGTCATCCGTTGCCGTGAAGGGGAAGGTCGTGCTTGCGAAACAGGCCCCGGGAGGGGTAGAAATCGTACCCTCGGAGCTCCACATACTGAACCTGGCCGCAACCCCCCTGCCGCTCGACCCCATGGGTAGAGTCAGAGCCAACCTCGACACCAGACTGGACGCCCGCGCCCTCGACCTCAGGCGGCCCGAGTCCCTGGCGATTTTCAAAATCAGGCACCTCGTCCTCCAGACTGCAAGGGACTACCTGATTTCCGAGGGATTCGTGGAGGTCCAGACGCCAAAAATCGTGGCCACGGCGACGGAGAGCGGGGCCGCGCTTTTCCCCATATCCTACTTCGACAGGGAGGCGTTCCTGAGCCAGAGCCCCCAGCTTTACAAGGAGGTGCTGACGGGCAGCCTGGAGCGGGTCTTCGAGGTGGGGCCGATCTTCAGGGCCGAGGAGCACGACACCCCCCGCCACCTGAACGAGGCCACGTCCATAGACATCGAGGCAGCGTATACCAACGCCGACGGGGCCATGGACATCCTGGAGGAGCTGACCTATCGCGTCTTCACTCAGGTCAAAAGCAAGTGCAAGGATGAGCTCAAAGCCCTGAACCGGGAGATGAAGGTCCCAAAGAAGCCGTTCCCCAGGCTGACGTACGACGAGGTGCTGCAGAAGCTGGACGCGGTAGGGATGAAGGTGCCGTGGGGAGAGGACCTGCCTACCCCCGCCGAGAAGAAGCTGGCCGAGATTGTTGAGGAAGCATACTTCATCGTGGACTGGCCGTTGAAAATCAAGCCTTTCTATACCATGCCACACGGGAAGAACCAGAAGCTGAGCGAAGCCTTCGACCTGATGTATGGCGAGGTAGAGCTGTCGTCAGGAGGGACCCGTATCCATCAGTATGACATGCTCGTCCAGAGGCTGAAGGAGAAAGGCATGAACCCTGAGAGCTTCGAGTCTCACCTTCTGAGCTACAAGTATGGGCTGCCTCCCCACGCCGGCTGGGGGCTGGGGCTGGACCGCCTGACAATGGTTATTACCGGGGTCGACAACGTCCGGGAATGTGTGCTGTTTCCGCGGGACAGGAAGAGGCTTACTCCTTAGCACGGGGCTTGTAGTGTCCTAAATATGACATTTTCTAACCAATGAACTTCTCCAGCCCGGACTTTCTCGGGAGCTCTACCACGGTTACTCCTCCCCTCGCCGGGAATGATGTGTTCACCACAAGAGTCCTGCCGATCTCCGCCTCAAGCTTCTTCCCCCTGTGTATGTGTCCGTGGAACCAAGCGTCCGGCTGTCGCCTCCGTATGATGTCTTCCAACAGCTTGGAACCCATCTCAGGCCAAGAAGACTCCTTCTCCCCTTCAAGGGTCAAGCAAGTCGGAGAATAGTGGCTGATGACAATCTTCACGTCCGCCTTGAGCCCCGCCAGCGCCCTGTCCACAGCCTCCACTCTGTGGTGGTAAACATCCATCACACTGTTTATGTGCGTCCTTTGCCAGAACGTGGGACGGTCGAGAGCACCCCTTGAGCCGACCACTCCGACTTTCAAGCCACCGATTTCGAGCGCGGCCGAGTCGCCGTCGAGCCATCTGACCCCTGCCAGTTTGTATTTTTCCCTGTCCTCCTCATACTCCTCGTTCCCAAAACACCCGATGATCTCTCCCTGGTAGACCTCGCGGATGGCCGCCACCACAGCCGGCAGCTGGGTGTGGTCGTTCTTCACGACGATGTCCCCACATAACAGGAAAATGTCGCAACCCCCCAGCTTCGCCAGCGCCTGCCTGAAGCCGTCCAAGTATCTGGGAGAGTGAACGTCCGCTACTGCCGCAATTCGCATAAAACTGCTGCAGTTGGAATTTCAATAAAGCTTTGCCCTATGCAAGACCCTTCAGCTTCCAGAGCAGCTTGGGGTGTTTTTTCACCAGCACCCTGATCATTCCCATCACGCTGATCTTGTCGAACTTGACCTTGCTCAACGTCTCCGCAAGCTCGTCCAGCTCCCTGTCAGATAGACTCAAAAACACGTCCTTTGCCTTCAGGTATTTCTCAAGCCTTTTGCCCATCTTCTCCCTCCACCTCTTCTCGTACTCGTTCAGCCTCTTCTCGGATGTGTCTCCATCTTTCACCGCCTTCGCCACGACTTCCCCGGCGATGTTACCTGCCCGCATGGCCGAGTCTATGCCTCCTCCTGTGATGGCGTTCACCTGGCGCGCTGCATCCCCCACCAAAACCACGTTGCCCTTGACCGTCTTCTTGAGGGGCCCGCTGACTGGGTCCCCGCCGCCGTTTATCTCCACGACCTTCCCCTTCGAGAGGTTGGGCCTGCTCGCGATGAAGTCATGGAGGTAGTCGAGCGGCCTCCTGTCGACACGACTCCCAATGACGCCCAGACCCACGTTCGCCACGTGCTCTCCCCTGGGGAAAATCCACGCGTAACCCCCCGGGGCTATCCTGCTCCCAAGGTAGAACTCCATCGTGTCCTGTGAGTCAAAGTCCACCCCAACCATCTGGAACTGGATGCCGCTCTCTATGTCACCCAGCTTCAGAGTTGAATTCAACCCTACCCACTTGGCCACTCGGGAGCCGACGCCGTCCGCCGCAACGATAACCTTGGCTGTTATTTCAACCCTCCCGTTCGGCCCGACCGCCTTCACGCCTTTCGGCTTGCCGTTCTCGACAACCAGCCCGTCAACGTACGTCCCCACCATCAGGTCAGAGCCGGCATCGACCGCCCTCAGCGCCAAAAACTTGTCAAATATCTTCCTGTTGAGGATGAAGCCGACCTTCCCGCCGACCCGCTCAGCTATGCGGATGTCTATGCCAGACGGAGCAAATATTTTCACGGCGTTCGTGCGGTTGACCGCCCACGCCGGATCGGGCTTGATCTTCAGTTCCTCCAAAACGTCCTCCGCCAGGGCCTCACCGCACTGGACCGGCACCCCGAGCTCTCTCCGCCTGTCCACCATCAGGACCTTCGCCCCATTTTTGACGGCAGAATAAGCTGTCGTGGAGCCAGCCGGACCCGCGCCAACAACTACGACATCATACTTTTTTTCTTGCAACCTCAATCGCCCCTACCGGACACGCCTTTTTGCAAATTCCACACTCGGTGCACCTCTCGTTAGAGTATACCTTTCCATCCGTGGCCTCTATGGCATCGAACGGGCAGACGCTCACGCACCCGCCGCACCTCAAGCAGAGATTTCCGTCAACCTTCATGTTGTGAACCCCGTGAGTTTCCGCCGTCTCCGGCGACCACCATTAAACTGCTCCTCCTAAATGCTTTAACCACCGCGGCAATCCTGCGGCCAGCTCCTTCCCCTGATTTATTAGTTCCATGGCTCGTCCACCGACCAGATGTTCATAAGGTTCCGCTGGCTCCAAGCGCTCCCATAAACCGGCTCGACAAACGTGGGGCCAGACTGCATCACGCTCGCCGTGTCGCTCGTGTGCTGCAGGCCTATGGCGTGCCCTATCTCGTGGAGAATTATCGTCCTCTCACGGTCAATGCGCTCGGGCAGGTATCTCCCGTTCATGGCCACTCCAAAGGTCAGGCCCGCCGCCCCACCCTCCGTGTTATCGTCAAGCTGGTCGGCATAGAAAACGTAGAGGTGGGTGGTGTTGTTCTCATGGAAGTGAGATTCTATCGTGTTCAGCTCCTGCGGGCTGATAGACTCGGTTGAGACGCCAACGGCCGTCAGCTCGCCGTCTGTCACCTCATCCTGTGTCGCCTCTACCAGCACCCCCAGGTCGTTCTCGAAGTAAGATTCAATGTAACTGATAGCCTCCGAAGCCGGGGCATGACCTGTCATGTAGTCTATCTCGAGACGGAGGTAAGGCCTGGTTGGGCCGTTTTCCACAAGATTTGGCACGCTCACCTCGCTTGAAATGTTGGTGTTGTAAAGCACTTCCAGTAGGTCGTTGCTGTTGTCGTTGTCTGTGTCGGTGCTCTGGGGGTCGGATTGGTAAACGCTGTATTCTGACCAGTCATTCAGGTTGTCGCCATCGGAATCGCTGGAAAGCGGGTCCGACTTTGCCCAGACCGGCCAGCTGTTGACGGTTATCAGCCAGCCGTTCACCTCCTGGTTGTCAAGCAGCCTGTCGTTGTCGGTGTCGTTGTCGAGCGGGTCGGTCCTGTAAGTGTTTATCTCTGCGAAATCACTGAGGGAGTCGTTGTCAGTGTCAGCTACATTCGGGTAGGTTTGGTATGTAAACAACTCCGAATAATCGTTCGAGCCGTCGTTGTCAGTGTCCGTGCTCAGGGGGTCCGTAGCGTAAACATTTACCTCAAGCCCGTCACTCAAGCCGTCGTTGTCTGAATCCGCAACCAACGGGTCTGTGCGGTAAACGCCGACTTCTGCATTATCGTTCAGGTTATCACCATCCGTGTCCGCTGCCAGGGGGTTGGTCCTGTGGAGGTTCACCTCCGCACCGTCATTCAACCCGTCCCCGTCCGTGTCCGGGTTCCCAATAGCGGTCCCATGCTGGATCTCTGTAAGGTTTGAAAGCCCGTCCCCGTCAAGGTCAATCAGTAAAAACGTTCCAATGACGGATGCCACGACGACCGCGACGACGATCAGTGCCGTTTTTTCCATCGCCATCTTCATAACAAGACTTCTCGAAAATGAATTTTACCCTATGTACGAGAGCTCCTCCCGCCGTCCCGACTCTATCTCCCTCAGCTCCATCTCCTTCTGGAGCTTCTCTATCAGCTGCTCCGTTGCTTTAGCCCTCTCCTCGATGTTCGCCATGTCTATGTTTATCTTCAAAATGCCCGTCAGAGACTGCAGTACCAACTTTGCGGCCCTGTGATCGACAAGCATGCCGTGGGTCTCTCCGAGCAGGCAGATCCCCCGCATCCCCCTCAGTTTTCCCAGCCCCAACAAAAGCCCCGCCGCGCCTATTATCGGCCCGCCGGCTGCCTCCGCCGAGACCCCGAACTCGCTTGCCTGCGCCACCAGCTCGTCGTCACCAAGCCCGATGACCCTGGGCTCCGCGCTCGAGTACTTCCCGGTCGCAAACCCTCCGAGGGTTATCACCTTCTTCACCCCTGCCTCCCACGCCAGGTCGAGAATCCTCTGGACGACCTCGTAGTGCCCCGCTGGCATGGCCGGCTGTACGTCCCCCACCCAGATGAGGATGTCCCTTCCGTCCACCCGAGAGTGATAAATCTCATTTTTCAAAGGCCTGATGGTCCCGTCAGCCTCCACAGTGACGTGGTGAGGGAAGTGGGGGGAGTAAATCTCCGCAAACTTCTTGGCTTTGAGCTTCTCAAGAAGATGCTCGGCCACCAGCTTCCCGACGTGCCCCATGCCTGGGAGGCCCTCTATCAGGACCGGGTCCTTCATTTCCGCCTGGTAAAGCTGGACCACGGCCGTTGTTTTCAAGATGCAACACCTGCCTCCTTCTTCAGCATGCGCCTGTATTTCCCATACGGGTCGAGCGGCGAGAACCTGGGTGGGTGTGGCACGGTCGTGTTCCCCCCGCACGCAGAGCACTTGTCCTTGAACGTGAATGTACCGCATGACTTGCACTTTTTCATCTTCATTATCCTGACCTCTTGAACTCTCCCTTCCCGCCAGCCTTCTCCACTGCCGCTATCGCCATATCTGCGGCCCTCTGAAGCGTGTCCTCCGCAACCTTGTAAGATTCGGCGGTCACCTCAAGCCTGTACTTCGGGGCGCCGACGTGATAAAACTGGAGCTCCACGCCGTCCTTCTTGACGGCCCCCCTTGCGTCGACCATCGCAGACTTTATGACCTCCACTCCGTTGGGGACTGGACTGCTCAGGCTCACGACTCCCGCAACAGAAAAACTAGGTAGCTGGACTGTTGCTGCCGATACCTCGTGCAGGGCTTCTGCCCACTTCTCGTCGTTCACCACTTCGGCTATTTTCTTCTTGTCCTTCGCCGCTACTTCAAAAGCTGAGTATAAATCTCCAAAGTTTTCCTGAAGAACAAAACCGGCCTCCTCATACGCCTGGTCGAGGTTCTTGCCGAGCTTTGCCCCCGCCAGCTCCAAAAGCTTCTCCGCTCTCTGGTCCAGCTTGAGCCTCTCCGTCTTCCACCTCCTCTCGCTGTCCTTCACCCGCCTGATCGAGAGGTCGACCCTCCCACGCGACGAGTCGACGGCCAGCACCTTGCAAACCCCCTTCTGGCCCTCTCGGATGTGCTCGCGGATGTTCTTGATCCAGCCGGATGCGACCTCCGAAAGGTGGACCATGCCTTCCTTTCCCTTGTACTCGTCAAGAGTCACAAAAGCACCCTGCGGGAAAATCTTTGACACTGTGCAGACGACGAATTCACCGACGGAAGGCCACTCCGACCTCTGCCTCACCATTTGATCCCCTACTCTGCGGAACCAAGGACCGTGGCCGTTATTTCCGCCTTCCCGCCCTTCGGCACGGCGAGGGTCTTTCCACAGACTATGCACTTCACAATCGTGCTGGCGTGGCTATACACGGGTTGCTCGTTACCGCAGCTCGTGCACCTGACCTTCAGGAACTTGCCCATCCTCTCACTCCTCGAACTTCGGGACCTTGCACCTGAACCCCTTGCCTGGGTGGGCCTTCCCGCACTTTGAGCACTTGTAAAGGAGAGTCACCTTCTTGGCGGTCTTGAAGAACTTGTGCTGCTCCGACCTTGGCTGGCTCCCGTAGCCTCTCATTACCCTTGTGAACTGCCTCTGCCCCCAGCTGAACGGGCTGGCCTGGCGCTTCTTCACCTGGGAAACGGAGTGCTCCGTGTAAGTGTTGCATTTGGGGCAATACTTCCTGAGTTTCTTCGGCAGCTTCATGTTGCACCTACCGCTGATTTTCCTTCTGCCACAAAAAGGTATCGTCTCTTGGGGTTTGGGCGGGAATTACGCCCTGACCCTGAGCCTTCTGGCCTGGCCCCTCCTCACCATCATGTCCGCGTTCTGCTCAGGGAGGCTCACGACCTCCCCCTTCTCGAAGGGACCGTAAGACTGCAGGTCCATGCCGGTTACCTTCTCAGGCTGCTCCACGAGCATTACCACCGCGACCCTGGTCTTCTGGGACGGCACTGAAACATCTACCTTCCCGCTTAGCGCAGGGAGGACCAGCTCCTCCTCCAGCTTTTCCAGCCCCTGACGGATGTCGCTGAACGCCTGGCGCTCCTGCTCCAAAACTGAAGCCGGGGTTTCTCCTCCGGCCAGCGCCCCCATCGCCTTGCGCACCCTGGCGGCGTGGATTCCCTGGACAAGAAAAACAACGTTCTTCAGCTCTTCCTGGAGCAGCTCCTTCTGCAGCTCATCACCGCGCTTGATCTCGAAAAGCAGGCGGGATACGAGCTTCCCCACATCCTTGTAGAAGCCTTCCGAAAGCTCGGCTACATCGGGAGAGTTCAGCTCCTTCTTGTAAACTTCAAGCAAATCCTCTACCGAAAAATCTGCCATCAGCCCCCCTCCCTAACAAACTTCGGGACCGCCTCGTTTGGACTGAACTTCTCCATGTCCTTGACCACCATACACCTCATGCTCACCCCAGAATGAAGACTTGACGGGAGCCTGAGTATCCTCTTCGTGTCTATCGTCACCTTCCCGTCCGTGAACTCGGAGTTGAGCCTGGCAAGCGCCTCCATCAGCCGCGAGATTGAAGTCTCCCCTATCCCCTTGCCGGAAATCTGCTCCATCCTCCCGCTCCTGATAGCTGCCAGCACGTTGTCTTTCTCAGTCATCAACCTCGTCACCACCTGCTTGGCCTTTATGACGTCGAGGAGGGCGCCCTCTTCCAGCTTCTCCAGTGTCCTTGCCGCCCGCTCGCGGAATATTCTGGAGTATCCCAGCGCCATCGTGAGGTCAGACGGGATTACCGCGCCAGTTATGTAGTTGACAAGCTGGCCCCGCTCGTTCTGCTCCAGCCCCATGACCGTCTCGTCGTTCACTCTTATGTGGAACCCGCGGCCCGAGTACACGAAATTTATGTTCCTTATCCCCAGGTCGCTCTTCAGAGTCTCGGCAAACTCCGCCGCGACCTTCTTTGCCTCGTCCAGACACTGCTCACAGACCTGTCCCTTCTGGCACTTACAGCTCTTCACGGGCAGGTCCTTTGCATCTATGTCGAACACAAGCTCCGCCTTCAGCCACCCCTCCCTCATCGAAGGCCGCTCGTACAACGCGACGCTCGCGTACGCTGAATATGGCGCCCTGTGTCTCATGAAATCCTCGAGCTGCTCCAGCGTCGTGAAGTGGAAGTAGCGGTGGCTCGGGCCCGTGCCGTCCAGGTCAAACCCGAACTCTCGGAGTGACAGGGTGTGGAGAATGAAGTCGGGGACGTCTCTCTTGTTCCACTCCTCCGTGTAGAACTTCTTCCTCTCCTCCGGGGTCGCCTGCCTCATCATTTGCCCGCCTCCTGCACTGCGCCGCCCCTCTCCGCTCTTTTCCTGAAGTAGTACGTGAGAGGGCTCCTTATCACTCGGCAGAGCTCGTCGGGCTTGCAGATTGACGGGGCGGACATCTGGACCTTTGAGCAGTTGGGACACCTGTACCACTTCGACTTCCCGGAGTCGTCCATCCTCGGCTCAGTAGTCATGCCGAACCCCATGTGATAGAAGACGTTGATCTTTTCCTGGGGCTGGTCCTTGAAAAGAGGGGGGTTGCAGTGGTCTGCGGCCTCGAATATCAGCGGGGCTACCTCCTCCGTCACCGCCGAGATGTCACTTATGTAATCGGCAATCCTCGTCGCAGCTGGCGGTGGCGCTGCCCGGGCATACGAGAGGAACGGCGTGAGCAGCATGACGATGGCATAGTTCCTCGCGCCTGAGCCGACCCCGCTGAGGGAGATGTTGACGCAGGGCGGGAAGAACTCCGGCCGAAGCTTCCCGGCCACGCCGCGACCGACCCTTTCCCTGAACTCCGGCAGCCTAGGCACGAATGACGAAATCTTTGACCCTATCTCCGCGAGCAGCGGCGATGGGCTACCTGCCTCTGCAAGTCGCTCATACACCGACTGGATGTAATCCTCCGTCTCCACCCCGACCAGCTCCGCGTGAATGTGCCACATGTCCCTCGGCGTTATTACCGCCCAACCGTTCAACAGGTAAAAATCTGTGAGCTCGGCCCGCCTGTGTCTCATCAGTGGGGCAAGCCCCGTCCACCTCACGGCATACTTTGGGAGATATTGTGGCAGCAACCTGTCGTCCACTGTCTCTATGCCGTCCTTCTGCAGGCCCTTGTCCCTAATCCTGTAGACGTCATCGCGGGGGATCTCCCTGCCTATGAGCCTCTTGCCCTCCTCGCTCTCCAACTCGACGACGTTCACGAACCGGCGGACGGCCTCAATGCAGAGCGCCTCCTCACCGCGCCTGAACATGTCATAAACCCTGTACCTCATGGCCTTCTTTGTGAAGTCTCCCACAAACTTGACCTCCCTCGAGTAGGGGTACGAGACAGAGGCCACAGCTTGGCACATCAGGTAAAACGAAAGCACCTCCGCCCGAACGCTCTGAGAGTCGGACTGCACGAGCGCCTCCTTGTCAGACCACTTCACTCGGTTCACGGCGAGCTCCTTTATCTCCACTGGCATGGACTCCAGGGATGGAGACGCCTCAACTATCTTCCTCGCCTCATCCGAGAATGGATTGAGCACTGCCAGATATTCTTGGGAAAACAACTGCCCAGCCTCGCCATTTCTTTTGTAAAGGTTCTAACGACCAGAATTTAACTTTTCACTCCGCCTCGATCCTCGGGGCAAGCAGGAAACGCAGCCTCCCCTTGGCCCCAGAAACCGGGATGTCCAGCTGAACAGGAAGGTCAGAACCCATGCTTATGTGCACAGTTTCCCCAGAGCTTGCCCCCTTGACCATGTCGCTCAGGTACTTGGAGCTGAACGTCGCGCCGGCTGGCCTGCTCACCTCAAGCTTGACCATCCCCTTGTCCTTCTCGCTCACCTTAAGTTCGGAGTTGCCCTTGTCACCCTCGGCCACCATCAGGAACTCCCCTGCCTTCACCTCCAGCCTGACCTTGTCTCCCACGAGCTCGGCGTCCTTCAGCCCGTCCTGGAAGATTCCCGCCAGCAGGTCAACCGCGGTCGTGAACTGGATCTTTGGCTCGCGCAGGTCGGCGTCCTGGACATTTATCAACGAGAGATTGAGACGCCTGGTGGACGCCCCCTTGAACGTGAAGTTGAGCCTGTTCTGCTTCTCGTCAAGCTCCATCGCCAGCTCGTCGTCTGACTTGGCCCTCGAAAGAATCCTGTCCATCTCCAGCAGGTTGACGCCGACCACGACCGGCGCCTTGACATCGTACTCTGAGAATGCCGAGGCGGGCAGGTCGAAATCAACGAGCGCCACGTGAGACGGGTCCATGGCCCTCATCTTGACACCCTCCGGAGCAAACTTGAAAGCCGCCTCTTCTATTATGTTGACCATCGCCCCGACGCACGACTTCCAGACCTTTGAATCCGACATCTTCGCGCTGACCATCTCAAACACCTATCTTGTGCCTCAGCTTTTCCGTCTCCTGCTGCACCTTCTGGTAAAGCTCCAAATTCAACTTGTCCACCCGCTGCACAATCTCCGCGTGAAGCTCTACCTCCTCGTCCGCCCCCATCGGGTTCCCGAAGACCCTTACCTTAGATCCGACCTCCACCCCTGCGGCGAGCGACGGGTCGTCAAGGATAACCACGATTTGGCCGGAGCCGTCGTCCATGGTGAAATCGGAGTCCCTCTTGTCCACAACCAGGCCAACCACCCTCACGCGCTCCTCATCTGGCCTAACCTCAGATATCCTCCTTGGCGCGGCCGGCCTTACACCAGGTCTGACCTCCTCCATTCAACCACCTACGCGTACTCCCTCCATACCTTTCCGCACTCAGTACAACGGTAAAAGCGTGTCGATGGCTCGTCCCCAGAGCGGGTCTGCCTGATCCAGTAGTAGGCCTTCTGGTTGCCGCACTTCGGGCAGTTTGCCCTTGACGTTGGAAGGGTGGTCGGGGCCTCCTCTTCCACGACCATGATTTTTTCCTTCTTTTCCTCAACCTTCTTTGCGAGCTTGTACTCCTCTGTGCTCTCGGCTTTCACTGCACACCCGCAAGATGTACAGACAAGAAAAACCCCCTCGTCCTCCTTCTTCGGCAGCATCAACGACCCGCACTTCTTACAGAACTGCATGTGCTCACCTGAGCCCCGCGTCCTTTAAAATTTTTGCGTGGTCAAAAGCCAGCCCCTTCCACGGGATTTCTCTGAAGACTCTGGCATCCGCGGCATCCGACGAGGCCTCCAGCTTCCCGCCGACGGGCTTCGCCATAAAACATATCCCGACCACGTGGCCTCTGGGGTCCCTCCCCGGCTCAGAGTAAACACCGACGAGCCTGCCAAGCTTTACATCGAGACCCGTTTCCTCCTTGGCTTCCCTCACTGCCGCATCCTCCACTCTCTCCCCGTACTCCACAAATCCGCCCGGAAGCGCCCATCTTCCCTTGTAGGGCTCATTTCCCCTTCTCACCAACACGACCCCGCCGCGTGTTTTTATGACAACATCAACAGTGAGCGCGGGGGCCTTCATTACTTCACCTGCCCTGGAACCAGCGGGCTATGTTGCCAATCTTCGGGATGACAAAGACCACTTTCCCCAAAACATTCCCGGACTGGATGG
>Ga0315279_10002745_pt1 | contig 25803 bp, 26 predicted proteins | sample YL17G06_20_MG_FD_203694 | JGI IMG/M metagenome (GOLD analysis project Ga0315279, IMG submission 203694) | Sediment microbial communities from Yellowstone Lake, YNP, Wyoming, USA - YL17G06_20 | ecosystem: Environmental > Aquatic > Freshwater > Lake > Sediment | place: USA: Wyoming | collected...
GTCTGTCGCTCCTTCGCAGTGATGGACGCAACTGTTTTATCACCATTTATGGAAGTAACGATGTGGTTGAGCAGGAACTTTGCGTTTGGTTTTTTCTTAACCCTTTCCTGCAAAATCTGCCGGGCCTTCATAAAGGGGCGATATGCTATGAAGGTTACGGTTTTGACGAAGCCAAGAAGCGACTCGCCTTCCTGCAGGCCGGAATCGCCGCAGCCGATGACGGCGACGTCCTTACCTTTATAGAATGGGCCGTCGCAGGTCGCACAATACGAGACGCCTTTGCCGTAGAATTTGTCTTCGCCGGGGACGTTTAATTTTTTGGGGACACTGCCTGTGGCAACTATCAGGGTTTTGCCGATGTATGAGGCGCTATCTGTTACGATTCGGACCGCCTTTTCGCGAGGTTCTACTTTGGTTACTTCGGCAAACTCAGTAATCTGTGTGCCGAACTTCTGGGCCTGCTGCTTGATTTTTTCCATCAGGTCCACTCCGACCGTGCCATCCGGCGTGCCGGGCCAGTTTTCTATATGGGCGGTCAATGCCACACGGCCGCCGCACATCATCTTTTCCAGCAAAACCGTGTTAAGCCCTTCACGTGAGGCGTAAATTGCAGCTGTCAGGCCCGCGGGACCGCCGCCGATAATGATGACATCGTGAGAGACAAGCATTTTGAAACCGGCCTCAATTTATTCCAGATGGGAATCCAATTTTTTCTTGATGTCGGATTCGTAGTTGGGAGTTACGCCGGTCATCTGGTCAACAATCTCGCCATCTTTATAAAAGTTTAATGTGGGGATGCTCATTATGCCGTTGTCGATGGCTACTTGCCTCTGGTCTTCGACGTTGACCTTGCAGACCTTTACTTTTCCGCTGTATTCTTCGGCGATTTTATCAAGTACCGGGCCGGCCATTCTGCAGGGTCCGCACCACGGCGCCCAGAAATCAACAAGCACCGGAACCTCGGCATTTAGAACTTCGCTTCCAAACTGGTCATCACCGATGTTGATGGTTTTGCCTTTATCCATAGTCGTCTCCTTACGTTTAGTCGTTAGTCATTGGTCGTTAGTATTTAGTCTTTGGTCGTTAGTCCGCCTTTCGGCGGAGTCGATGGCCTAATAAACTCCAAATGCGGCGGTTTGTCAAATATGTTTGCGGTTCTTTTTCGGCTGTATCTGACCTGTGGTTTTCCTTCTCCCGCGTTTTACGTAGGGTTTGCCTCTTCAGTTTGTATTTGCTCCAGTTGCAGGGTGAAGCGGTTGAGTTTTTTGTCTGCCTCATCATACTGGTTATAAGCATTTCGCAGATGCTTTCCAAGAACATCCCAGTTCGAAATAAAATCGGCGAAAGAGGCGTTAAGCTTTTTTAAGTTTTGGCGGATTTCGGCTGCCTGTTTTTCGATTTGCAAGCCGTGCAGGCCCATCGCCACCGTCATCAAATATACATACAAAAGATTCGGCGAGACAGGAATAACCTTTTTATCGAGCGAGTATTGCAAAATATCCTGCGTTTCGCCGGCATATTTGACTATCGTTTCGTAATAGATGTTCTCGGCGGGAATATACATTATCGCAAAATCGAGCGTGCCTTCTGCGGGCCTGATGTAGTTGGCGGCAATTTTGTCGATGTGATTGGTGCAATCCTTTAGGAACTGCCTGCGGAGTTTGGCTTTTTCGTCATCGGTCTGTGCCTTTAAGATTCTTTCAAAACTCGGCAGGGGGAACTTGGCATCAATGGGCACGGAAAAATCGGCCATTTCTATCAGGGCATCAACCATTTTGCCGTCTTTGAAGGAATACTGGAGCCGGTAACTATCCTTGGGCAGGATGTTGGCGAGGAGATTTTCGAGCGACCATTCGCCCATCTGGCCTCGCAGCTTCGGCGAGCTTAAAATATCCTGCAGACGCCGGACTTCGGTTCCAATCTGCATCATTTGCGCACTTGTGCCCTGAAGCTGACCGATTTGGCTGTGCAGGTCAGTGAGCACTTTCTGGCTGGCCTGCAAACTCTGGGTGAGGGTGGTTTGGCCGGTCTGCAGAGACTTTTGCAGACTCTCCGATGTCCTGTCCTGTGCGGCTTTTAGTGCTTCGAGCTGCTGCTGCAAAAGGGCTATTCCGGCGGCCTGGCCAGCAATCTCTTTTCTGCCGGCAAAGCTGCTGCTGATAAGCCAGACCAACAGCCCCAGAACGACCAAAATCAAGATGATACCTACCGCGATTAGAATCGAGTTCATTCTCTTATATCCTTAAAAAAACCGTCTCGATTATAGAGCCGTAAGAGTAGTTCGTCAAAGACCAAGTGAGGCAAATAAATCTTGCTATGTGCGTTGAGCCGCTGTATCGTTTTGGGGCAAAACGGTAGAAACCACTGCGATTGGACAGGTGACAATGCAAAAGATAGAGGCAATCATATTTGATTGGGGTGGGGTGCTGATAGACGACCCCAGGCCGGCTCTGATGCGATACTGCGTAAAGGCCCTGGGAGTATCCCAAGAAACCTACACAAAGGCACACAACAAATTTATGGATGATTTTCAAAGAGGTTCATTCAGCGAACAGACTTTCTGGACGAAGGTTTGCGGGGAAATTAAAAGGCCGAAGCCGCAGGTGCGATCATTGTGGGGCGATGCCTTCAGAGCGGCTTATTTGCCCCGGCCGCAGGTATTTGCCCTTGCCTCCGCGCTGCATAAGAGTGGCTACAAAACCGCCCTTTTATCCAACGCAGAAGTCCCTGCGATGCAGTTCTTTGACGAGTTGGGATACGATATGTTCGATGTAGTGGTTTTTTCCTGTGCCGAGGGAATAACAAAACCCGAAAGGAAGATTTATGAAATCACCGTTGACAGACTCGGCCTGCAACCCAGGCAGGTAGTCTTTATAGATGATAGACCGGAGAATATAAACGGTGCAAAAGAGACCGGGCTTAGTACTATCCTTTTCAGAGATATTGAGCAGGTTAAGAAGGAATTATCTCGGCTTTCTGTAAAAACAAGTTAAAGGGACACGGAATTGAGCACAACAAAATTATGACAAATTGTCACCTGGTAATCCTAAAAAAACCATATCTGGATGCGATTTTGGAAGGCCGCAAACGAATCGAGTCTCGCATAACAAGCCCATCGTATCCTAATCTTAAGATACATGTTACTGATTCTTTGTCCCGTGGGTATATATGACTTTGAAACAATCCTCTGCAATTTTGACCGGTGTCGATAAGGGTGGTTCGGTTCCGCGGTGCGCCCGTAGGATAGACTGCGCCTCTTCCCAAGTTATTGGATTCCTGAAGGTCTCCGTCAATCCGAATCTAAAGGCCATAATCTCGCCTTCGGCGTTTCCCTTCGCGGTGCCCCTAACATGGTTCCAGTCATATATCCCAAGCCGATCAAAACGATTAAAGAGCTCTTTTGCTCGCCCGAACACTACCTCATGTAAAACTGAACAAGCGCGAATGCTTTTAGAACCTTGATACTTCTTATCGTAGCTGACATACCAGATGATCCTGCCGGGTGCTTTCAGCACTTTCGGGTATTTACCTCGGTAATAGACGTTCTCGCACACCAGCGATATGTTAGTGTCAGCACCAAAAAGATCTTGCTTTGCGAGATCCTCATCAAACAAGTGCATTGCCCATCTTGGTTGTATTGGAACAATAAAGATTGGCAAGCTACAGCTTGCCAATTTGCCTGGCCATATCTTACGTTCGGTCTTTAGGATGAAATCGTGGGAAACACCAGCTCGGCCACAATCCTCGATCAAATCAGAAACTTCTTCTGATGTATGTCTGTGGGTAGGATACTTCGCGCAGAACGATCTTATCTTGGAGGCCATGTCCGTTGGTTCTTCGATGCCTACCGTATTGATTTTGACCCAGGTGTCACCGCTCTTCGAGAACCCCAACTCTTGCAGCGAAGCACAAATGCGCTTGTCCAGATGTGACTCTGTCACTACCGTTATCGAGTAACTCTTACTCAGAGCACAAGATTGCTTCACCAGCAGCATGGTAATGGCCCGTGCTAATGTTGGAGCCAGAGTTCCATTTCTGACTCGAAAGAATGGAATGCTGAAAACCTCTTTCTCTTGAGAAACTACGATAAGGCCAAGTTTCTTGTTGTCCACATCCTCAATTAGAAGGCCCTTATTTGTTTCGGTCTGAGAGAGGACGCTTCGCAGGCGACCTTCAAATCTTCCAATCCTCTCTCCAGCCCAGTAGGACAAGAATTCACCAGCCAACATAGTGACGTCATCGCTGCGCACCCGCCTCAGTTTTATCTGGGAGCCACTCAGCCTCACAGGTTGGTAATCTACGCGTCGTAGCAACTCATCAATACGCAAAACGAATTCGGCTGGATGCACAACTGTGATTCCTAAGCGATGAAAAATCTGGTTCGTGTATTGGCATAAATCGGCGTCCTGTGTCAGGAAAAATTCCACACTTCCTGATACCGCCATTGCCAGTTGGCGATGGTCTGACCTATCGGAGGGTTTCTTTGTTTTCGGGAGGAACGCTTGCAGTTCCTTGAGGATATCTTCAACTTGTGAGGGTACATGTTCAACGCGAGAGAAACGCCCGGCAAACTGTCTGCGCCTACTGCGTTCGCAATCATCTCGCTGTCTGTTTATCTCGTTGAGAACTTCGTCCGTGATCTTGAATTCCACATTCTCATTGAGCCAGTCTGCAAGAAGTGCAGCACACTCATTTTCTTTATCATTGAGATCCTGAAGATCAAATATCACATTTGCGTCCATAACTGCCACAACTTTCGCCTCTTCGACATCTCGTGAAAATACCTTACGATGACCGTGATCGTACCAATATCGTGTTAGCACGGACTGTTTTTTCTTACCTCGCCCGGACTTCTCACCTACTGCAACAAAACCTACCTCCGGCCAAAATTGATGGGATGGGAAATCCCGACGGCAGTGTAATAGAATTCCATCAAGGTGATCTGTGACCTCCTTTAGGCGTTCAACCAATGCACGGCCTACCCCCTTTTCCCTTACCTCGGTATCCACACAAAGTTGCTGGATGACAGCTCGCTCGTACGCCACATAGTACAGCAAGTACCCGGAGAATTTTCCAGCATTGTCCACAGCACATAAGATTAATCCATCGGACGCGCCTTTTCTAAATGCTTTCTGAGGAAAAAAACCCAAGAATTTTCTGTTCTCATCTCCAAGCTTGATCACGGATTTCAAAAAGGGTGAGTTTTCGTCGATAGTTTGTATTCTCATGGTCAGCATCTCCCACAGAACTTTTTATGCTCCCTGCGTTTTCTCGCGGTAGCAATGTCTAAAGAATCAGAAAACTGTTTCTACTTTGCTACTATATCGTACTGAACGCCACAATTCTTGTCAACTGGGCCAAGCTTCTGATAGTGTGAGGTGTATCGTCCAATAGTTGATGTAACTCCGTTCCGGATATTTCCCGGTATACGTGCAGACGTAAAGGATTAGCTCAAATAGGGTATTAGAAGAGCACGGTTCGTGTATCTTTTTGTTTGGTGTTTAGTCCATGTATCGTATATCATTCTATATGTTCGTGATGTTACCAGTGGAACATACGGGCTATTTCAGAGATTATCTAATGGCACAATACCACCTTGCAATATTGAAGAAACCTTATCTTAACGCGATTGTGTCTGGACAAAAGAGGATTGAGTCACGCTTCACCAAAACAAAGTGCCCACCCTTTGGGCGGGTTTGGCCCGGTGACAAGATATTTCTAAAGGAGAGTTCTGGCTCAGTATCTGCAATAGCAACCGTGACGGCGGTTAAAAGCTTTAAAGACCTGACACCTGACAGAATCATCCAACTTAAGGCACAATATAACCATGACATCAACGGAACCGATGATATTTGGAGGACCAAGATGGATTGTAGGTTCGGTGTCTTAATCTGGCTAAAGGATGTGGAGCCGATAGAGCCGGTGTGGATTAATAAAAAGGACTGGCGGGCGTGGGTCGTTTTAACAGAGAAAGAGAACTTTGGCCTATTAAAAATTAACGCCGAAAAAATCAAGTAGAGAGTCATAATTCGCGATTATTGTGAATCTTGCCAAAAAAATGCAATAGATTCCTTTCTAAATTCGTCTCTATTTCGGAAATTCGGTATGGAAGAATGACAAGAAACTACAATTTGGAAAGGAATATAAAATGAAAGCGGTAAAGGTTCTTTTGGTTGTGTCAACGGTAATCGTGTTTGTAGTTGCGCTGATAGGAGCCGGAAGTCTCATTGCCCAGGAAAAAACGGACAGACCCAATGCTCCGGCGGCTGCGCAACCACCTGGCGGACAACAGCCTCCCCAGGGTCCGCCAGCAGGTCCGCAGAGGTTTGATAGTTTGATAGACCAGCTCGCAAAGGCATACGAGCAAAACGACAAAGAAAAAATGGGGCAGTTAATCGAGGAGTTGAAACAGAGCAGGCAAAGATTTCGCGGACCGGAAGGCAGGCAAGGTCGAGGAATGGGGCCAGGTCAGGGTCCGCCTATGCCAGGCGGGGCCAGCGAGTCGTCCGCAGAAAATCCACCGGTAGCGAAAACAGAGATGGAGAAGAAAATTTTAAGTATCCTTGACAATATGGACAGAGACCAGCGCGGAGGGATGATGAACGTTCCGCGAGAAGATGGCAGACTGCTGCGATTGCTGACCGAAACGAAGGGCGCAAAAAATGTAGTAGAGATAGGCACTTCTAACGGATACTCAGGTATCTGGTTGTGTTTAGCCCTGCAGACTACCGGTGGAAAGCTGACCACTTATGAGATAGATGCTACCAGAGCGGCACTTGCCCGCGAGAACTTCAAAAAAGCCGGCGTCGATAAGCTCGTTACGCTTGTCGAGGGCGATGCCCACGAGATGGTTAAGAATCTCAAGGAGCCGATTGACGTTCTTTTTATTGATGCGGACAAAGAAGGCTACTTTGACTACCTTAATAAGCTCTTACCACTTGTGCATCCGGGCGGACTAATTCTGGGCCATAATGTCAATAGGCGAGGGGAAATGCAGGACTTCATCAAGGCCATTACTACCAATCCTGATCTGGAGACAGCTTTTCAAGGACAGGGTCAGGACCTTAGTGTAACACTCAAAAAACGCCAGGTCAAATAGTTAATTGCTGTTCGCATAAGACCGGGACAAAAACGCAATCTGGAAGGAGCCATTATGCAGATAGCCCCGAAGAAGGAACTGTCGCTCTTTGATTCGACATCCATTATTGTCGGCATCATCATCGGCGCCGGCATATACCAGATGGCTCCGGACATCGCCAGAGGCGCACACTCGTGGTGGGGCGTACTGGCGATTTGGTTAGTGGGAGGACTGCTGTCGCTGTTCGGCGCTATCGGTTACGCCGAATTAGCAACGGCATATCCGCTGGAGGGCGGCGACTACGTTTATTTGAGCCGGGCATACGGCAAATGGGCGGGGTTTTTGTTCGGCTGGATTCAGCTTGCTATTGTTCGGCCAGGTGACATCGCGGTGATGGCGTTTGCTTTTGCGACCTATATCCGTGCGATTGGCGACCCTCTGGCGGCCCGCGGACTTTCTCACAGCCAGCAGATTTATGCTGGCGCGGCTATAGCCATACTGACCGCGATTAACATTCTGGGCGTCAAGGAGGGCAAGTGGACCCAGAACATTCTTACGACCGTCAAGGCGCTGGGACTGCTGGCAATCGTCGGCGTGGCATCGCTCTCGCCGCCCGCCAAAGGCGGGCCGGTCACGGAATCTTTCGGACCACTGCCGGTGAGCTTGGCGCTTATTTTTGTGCTTTTCACTTACGGCGGCTGGAACGAAATGGCATACGTGGCTGCCGAGGTGAAAAATCCCCGCCGCAACATTGTGCGAGCTCTGGTTCTTGGCTCCGCCGCCGTTACGGTGCTGTATCTATTGGTTAATGGAGCGTTCCTCTATACGCTGGGCTATGCGGGCCTGGCGACATCCAAAGCGGTTGCAACAGATTGCGTCTCCACGGTCCTTCCCCGAATCGGCGGCAGTCTGATAAGCGCTTTGGTCTGTATCAGCGCTCTTGGAGCTCTCAACGGCCTTATTTTCACCGGCGCACGTATATCTTACGCGCTGGGCGCTGAGCACCGGGCATTTGGAGTTCTTGGCAAATGGAGCGAGCGGAGGGGGACGCCTGTCTGGGCGCTATTAGTGCAGGGGGCGATTGCGGTCGGTCTGATTATGCTTTTTGGTTCGTTCGTGGATACCATTCTTTACACCGCCGCGCCAGTATATCTATTCTATTTTGCAACCAGTATGGCTGTCATTGTCCTGCGCTTCAGAGAGCCCGCTACTGAACGGCCTTACCGGGTAACGGGCTACCCGGTGACGACTCTTGTCTTTTGCGCCGTGTGTGCATTTCTTATTTACAGCGCGGTCTCATACGCATTCTGGAACAAGCGAGTGAGCCTTATTCTCTTGTTGGCGACTCTGCTGGTCGGAGTGCTCTTGTACTGGCTGACTGACATACGCCCCCGCTGCCTGTCTTGCGCAGGCAAGACGCGGAAGGATAGAAGCGGCAGCCAGGGCGGAATTTGAGCTATCAAATTTGGGGGCAAATTGGGGCTCGAAACGGGTTCTGAAGGGCGGTTTTTGGCCTTTTTTCAGGTTTTTCCCGAAAGCTGCAATAAAATCCCTGCCAGGATTCGTCTTTACTGTTGAAAATCTTAAAACAGTCGAGCGTGAGCGTTCTTAACCGATGGAGCGGCGGAAACGATGAAGAAACTTATGGCTGATATTAAGGCAGCGGTTATGCTGATAGTAACCGAGAATCGGACCGCACTGCAAACCCTTGTCAGAGATGCGACAAGCTTGCTGTCGAGGTCGTTCTCGGTGCGAAGAGATTCGGCGTCGCAGGATAAAAAAAGGTGATTTTGGAAAAGAGCAGAAAATGTTAAAGAAATTCTTTATTTTCTCGGTGATTCTGGGCCTGCTGGTAGTTGTTCCGCCGGTGGTTGGGGCCGAGAAAAAAAGCGACCAACCACGGAACATAGTTCTGGTTGGATGGGATGGTGCGCAACGAAACCACGTCAAGGAGTGCATAAGCCGAAACGAGCTGCCCAATCTAAAGAAACTAAGTGATGAAGGTGCTTTTGTGGAGATAGACATCGAAGGGACGACAGACACCAAGGCAGGATGGTCTCAGATTCTCACCGGCTACTATCCGACCGTGACGGGTGTTTACAGCAACGGGCAGTATCAGCCGGTTCCAAAGGGACTGAGTATCTTCGAGCGTCTGGAGAAGCATTTCGGGGCAGACAAATTCGTTACCGTTGCGGTGATTGGCAAAAAACAACACGTCGGAGAGATTAACCCGCCGCAGAAAATCCGTCTGGATACCGAGGTGAGTAGCACAAAGAAAAAAGCAGGTGATAAAGAGGTTCAGCCAGGTGCAGGTACGAAACCTGTCGGCCGGATTATTGAAGAGAACGGCGTAAAGTATCGTTTCATTCCCGGCTCGCCTTACTACAATATGTACACTGCGCTGGAAGTGTGGGAGTTCGGGCTGATGGAGGACCAGAAGGTCGGCACGAGGGCTATTGAACTGCTGGAAAAGTACAAGGATAAGCCGTTTTTCTTTTTCGTGCATTTTGCCACGGTGGACCACCAGGGCCATAAGTTCGGCGAGAACTCCAAGGAATACAACGATGCACTTATCTCCAACGACCTGTGGACTGGTAAGATTATTGAGAAGCTCAAAAAACTGGGACTGTATGATAAAACATTGGTTTACATAACGGCTGACCACGGGTTTGATGAGGATAAGACCGGGCACAGTAATGCACCGTACGTTTTCCTTGCGACCAATGACAAGAAGGTAATGCGAAATGGTCTGCGGCAGGATGTTGCTCCGACGATATTAGAACGGTTTGGTCTGGAGCTCGGTAAACTCGAGCCGGTGTTAGATGGTGTTCCGCTGACCAAACCTTGTGAGAGAGGCCCGGTGAAACTTGGGCGTGAGTCCGAATATGCCCGGCCAAAGACAGAGGGTGCTTCTCCGTTAGCACCAGTGGAGAAAACCAAGCAGGCCGGCGGCCAGAAGGCAACGCAGCCAGGTCAGGGACGATTCGCACAGAGATTAGATGGGTTGCTTGAAGAGCTACGAAAGGCCCATCAGGAAAACAACAAGGATAAAGTGGACAAGCTAATCAAGCAGATGCAGGAACTAAAGCCCCCAAGTCAAGGACAGCTCGCACAAAAATTCGAGCAGTGGCTGGATGAGCTGATAAAGGCGCAGCAGGAAAATAACAGGGAAAAAGTAGGCCAGCTAATCAAACAGATGCAGGAACTCAGAGAGCAAATGAAACAAAAAAGAGCTGAGCGTGTGAAACAGAAGTAAATCGTGCCCGCTAAAGGAGGGCAGGAAAAAGGTCAACTCGATAGAAACTATATTTTGGAAAGGGACCAAGCAATGAAGAAGATTATTATTTTGGTTATTGCGGCAGCAGTTTTGCTTATGGGAGCTGAAACCCTCCTTGCCAAGAAAGAAGGCAAGCCGAAAGAAAAAGGAGAAAGACAAAAGCAAAAGGAAATGCTGAGAGCCGAGCGAAAAGAGAAAGCTCGTGAAGAAGCCCGCGACGAAGAACGTGAACAAGGGGAAGACAGGGAAGCTGTCCGCGAGCGCCCCGAAGGAGCGCCCCAGGAGCTGCATCAACCTGCTCCGCTGCCGGAGCGGCCTGCGGTGCAGATGTTTAACAGATGGCTGGATGAACTTACGATTGCCTATCAGGAAAACAATATGGAGAGGATGGGGCGATTAATCAGGAGAATGCACCAGTTCAGACAAAACCAGCCCGCCTTCGGCGGGGGAAGAGTTGCTCCGGTAGAACCGCTGCCCGGTCAATTCCGTGGGCCGCAGGAGCAAGGTCTTCAGCCCAGAGGGATGGGCAGAGCACAGCGGTCTGTGTCGCCCGAAGCTCCCCGGATGAAGGGTCGTCGCGGGTTGCCCGAAGGTATGGATATGCCCGGCCCGGGTATGCCATCACCTGAAGGTATAGAAGAGACGCAACCGGTTATGCCACGTGAAGATATGGACAGGTCAGCCCCTGATTTGCCTCCCAGAGGTATGAGAGGGGCAAGACCACAAGTGCCGCCTGAAGGTATGGGTGGTTGGGGCCGAGGATTTGGGGGCAGAGGTATGGGCGGAGCCAGGGGTATGGGCATGGGCAGAGGTATGGGTATGGGTATGGGCAGGGGCATGGGCATGGGCAGATGGGAACGGCCCGTTCCAGGGCCATGGTGTCCCTGGTGGATGTATCAAGAGCCGGAGAGGGACGATTAGCCCATAGAGAGTTTATCGGCGATTAAAGTAGTGCGAAAAAGGTCGGCTTTAGAAAACGATTTGTTGTGGTTATTAAGGAACAGTCCTCCTTATAACGATTGGATGTGCACCTAATAAGGGCACATCCAATTGTTTTTAGGGGACGAGAAGATTCAGACAACAAAAGACCCAGCCCGCCAAAGGCCGGTTACAGTGGCCTTGTTACCTCCAGTTGTTGGGGTAGTAGATGGATTCGGGCTGAATACTGAACTTCCTGCACAGCTCTTCTACCAGCATCTCTGCCCTTCTAATCTGGCAGTCGGTTGGAGGAGCAGCCAGGGCGGAGCCCTGGACGGGATCAAACCCGCCTTCGGCGGGTTTGCCATTGGCAATGAGGCAGATGCGTATGGTCTGGCCGTTACCATACCAGTTTCTGCCTGGGATAATTGACCATTGTTTTTGCCATTTTTCGGTTGGTTGTATATAGCCGTCTCCGCCGCCGAGGCCGTTACAAATAACAAAGTGGCAGTTAATATCGTCGGGGCTGGGTAGGCCGCTAAGCGAAGCCAACTGCTCTATGTTGCCGGCCTTTGTGCCGCTATAGTAAATTTCAACAGAACTCCAGCGGTTGGAGGATTGACCGGCTTGAGAACGAATGGCTTTTTCTACCGGGTCAAGACGATAGTAGCTGGACAGACAAAATGTGCCGGCGGATGGAGGATTATTGCCAAGAGACATTAAGATTATGGCGCCGGTTGTCATTGAAAGTAATAGTGCAGCCAAAACTTTCGCTACTCTTGTATGATTCTGCATTGTCTGTCCTCACACGCAGCCCGCCACAGGCGGGGACCACGTGGGCTACAAGTTTTTATAAGATAGACATCGGCAATTACCAGCAGATTACTGCAAATTTTGCCAAGAATTTTGCAATCTCTCTTTGCTGGGTTGCATATCGGCGAACCCATTGGAAAAAGCGAGGAAAAATCTTCAGAGGTGTTACAACGCTGGAAGTGTCGATAAGTTTCAAAAAGAAAACACTTCACAAATAGCTTGTTACAAATTTATCCACCGTAGGCGGATTAATGTTGATTTATGGGACGGGAATTTGTATATAACTCAAAACTAAAAACTAAAAGCTCAAAACTGATGCGAGGTGCGAAAATGGCATTAGAATATCGTCCGCTATCTTCTGAGGAGATTGCCAGGCTGACCGGCCAGGGTTGTAGTTGCGCTGACTGGTCGAAGGTGCAGGTTGCCGGAGGTTTCAAGGCAGAAAGGGTAAAATCAACAAGTTTTTCCGGCGATGTAAAGTTGGGTGTGTTTGAAAAGCAGGTGTCCTTTTTCGGGGGCGTTAAGAAACCGGCCGGAATTAGCAATGCAACAATCCACAACTGCACAATCGGCAATAACGTATATATCGACCAAATCGGAAGTTATATGGCTAACTATGTTATCGAAGATGACGTCTTAATCGAGAATGTTGATTTGCTGGCCGTTGAGGGTAAAAGCTCATTTGGCAACGGGACGGAGGTTGCCACAGTTTGCGAGGCGGGTGGCAGAGAAATACCGATTTATGATTATCTTTCTGCTCATACCGCTTACGTGATAGCGTTCTATCGCCACCGGCCCAAAGTAATTGAAAACCTGCGGAAAATGATAGCCGACTATGCCGCCTCCGTTGCATCCTCTGTGGGTCTGGTGGCAAAAGGTGCCAAACTCATCAACTGCCGGATTATCAAAAACGTCAGGATAGGTCCTGCAGCGGTGATTGATGGGGCCAGCAGGCTCCAGAACGGTTCGGTCAATAGCTGCCTTGAGGACCCGGTCTATATTGGGCCGGGCGTCTTTGCAGAGGATTTTATTGTCTGCAGTGGTTCGGAGATAACCGACGGCACAATAATAGGCAAATGCTTTATAGGCCAGGGCACGGTCCTTGCCAAGCAGTATTCAGCGGAGAACTCGGTGTTCTTCGCCAACTGCGGAGGCTTTCATGGGGAGGCCTGTGCGATATTCGCCGGGCCATACACCGTAACCCATCACAAATCCACACTGCTGATTGCAGGCCTGTTTTCCTTCTTAAATGCCGGCAGCGGAACCAACCAGAGTAATCACATGTATAAGCTCGGGCCGGTCCATCAGGGTGTGGTGGAGCGCGGCTCCAAAACCGCCAGTGATTCGTATATGCTCTGGCCGGCAAAGGTTGGGCCGTTTACCGTTGTGATGGGCAGGCATTACAGAAATTCGGATACTTCGGATTTGCCTTTTTCATACCTGATTGAGCATGAGGACGAAAGTATTCTCGTGCCCGGTGTGAATTTACGCAGCGTCGGGACCGTTCGAGACGCCCGGAAATGGCCGAAACGCGACAGGCGAAAAGACCCGAGGAAGCTGGACCACATAAACTTCAAACTTTTAAGCCCCTATACGATTCAGAAGATGCTCAACGGCTGCCATTTGCTGAAAAACCTCAAGGCAACCTCCGGCGAGCACACTGAATACTTTACATACCATAATGTCAGGATTAAGAGCGAGTCTCTGGAAAGGGGTATCAGACTTTACGAAATCGGAATCGATAAATTCTTAGGCAATTGTCTGATTAAACGATTGGAAAATAAGCATTTCAAAAACGTAAATGAGCTTCGAGAGGCGCTATCGCCGGAAACCGATACAGGACCTGGTAAATGGGTGGACCTGGCCGGCTTGCTTGCTCCGCAGGATTGCGTGGAGAAATTGCTAAGTGACATCGAAACCGAAACTATCAGAACGCTGGAACAGGTAGAGGAATCCTTTCAATCTACGCATGATAGATACGGCACATACGAGTGGGCCTGGGCGGCAGATGTTCTACAGCAGCGACTGGGTAAGAAAATTGACCGAATAACGGCTCAAGATATTATCGAGATGGTGACGAAATGGAAAGAAGCCGTTGTGGAACTTGACCACATGCTTTATGCCGATGCGGAAAAGGAATTCGCTACTACCGCTCAAATCGGATTTGGTCTTGACGGTGAGCAGGAAACAAGGCAAGCCGACTTTGAGCAGGTCAGAGGAACATTTGAAGGGAACAGCTTCGTTTCAGAAATCGAAGAGCACATAGCCAGAAAAACCGCACTCGGGGATGAGCTTATCGGTCGGATGGAAAAATTGTGTTGACACGAACTACATCTGCCCGCCAAAGGCGGGGTGGTACGGTGAAACAGTGAAAGGGATGTATAAGTAAAGGGGTAAGTTATGAGAGTAATAATTCAGCCAAACTATGAATTGGTGTCCAAGTGGGCAGCCGGTTATGTTGCAAAGAGGATAAATGAACACGCTGCGGGCGAGGCCAAACCTTTCGTTCTCGGCCTTCCCACGGGTTCATCGCCGCTGGGTATGTACAAAGAGCTAATAACGCTAAACAAAGCAGGCAAGGTTACATTCAAAAATGTTGTCACCTTTAATATGGATGAATATGTGAACATTCCTGAGAAGCATCCTGAAAGTTATCACTCATTTATGTGGAATAACTTTTTCAGCCACATAGATATTCCAAAAAGTAATGTCAACATTCTCAACGGCAACGCCCCGGACCTTGAAGCAGAATGTGCAAACTACGAAGAAAGAATAAAAAAGGCGGGCGGCGTCACCCTCTTTGTCGGCGGCATAGGGCCTGATGGGCATATAGCGTTCAATGAGCCAGGGTCGGCGCTGTCTTCAAGGACGCGGGTTATGGCACTTACTTATGATACTATCCTGGCGAACTCGCGATTCTTTGATGGTGATGTTGATAAGGTCCCGAAGACCGCTCTGACGGTGGGCGTAGGGACTGTTATGGATGCTCATGAAGTGCTGATTATTGTCAACGGCTATAAAAAGGCGCGTGCACTGCGGCACGCTATTGAAGAGGGCATGAATCACATGTGGACAGTCAGTGCCCTGCAAATGCACCCGAACGGCATTATCGTCTGTGATGACGAAGCGACGGTCGAGCTAAAGGTTGGCACAGTAAAATACTTCAAAGACATAGAATCTGCAAACCTCAATCCGGCTACCTTGTTAAAATAGATTAGCAAACTCATAAATCGCCCGATGAGCGGGCGGAATAAAAAACAGGAAATTCGCAAAGGCGAATTTCCTGTTTTATTTTGGTTGTGTTTCTTCCATTTGGCCTGACTTATTTGCGCTCCGGCGGACCAGGCAAAGGAGGTCTATCGGACTTTGGTTCTTTGCCGGGCGGGTAAACGATTTTAGCACTCGCCCGAAGTGACTGAACATACTGCTGGGCAAATTCGCTCTGTTTCCTTTGTTTCAGTTGATTTATCAGCTGGTCTTTGACCTGCTCAAAGGGGATAACACTGGCGGCCTTGCGGTCGGTAACTTTTATTATGTGATATCCGTACGAAGTCTCTACAATGTCACTGACCTGGTTCACATCCGTTGCGAAAGCGACTTTTTCAAAAGCCGGTTCCATTTGGCCTCTGGGGAAGAAATCCAAATCGCCGCCGCGGCTTGCCGACGGACAGGCAGAATTGGTTTTCGCTAACTGGGCAAAATCAGCACCGGCTTTGATTTGCTCAAGCAGGCCTTGAATCTTTGCCTTCGCCTTGGCTTTCGCCTGGTTTGGGTCTGGAGCATTAGGGTCAGGCGTTATGAGAATGTGACTGGCTCTGAGTTGTTCAGGTGTTTCGAACCGTTTCTGGTTTTCAGAGTAATAATTTTTGGCATCATCCTCTGTGATGCTTATCTTGCCGCCGGGTTGAGTTTCTATAAGTTTCTGGTAGGATAATCCCTTGCGGACCTGGTCTTTTACTTCGTTGAAGTTTTGACCGTACTCCTCCATTTTTTTCTTGAAATCTTCCAGTGACAGAGCCGGCTTCTGTAAGGATGCTACTTCCTTGAGCCGGTTGATTGCGTCTTCTTCAGTAACTACGATGTTGGTTTCCTTGACCTTTTCATCCAGCAGCCGTCCCATGATAATCGCATCTACGGCCTGCTGTCTGATTAGTTTTCTGTATTGCTCAATAAATTCAGGCGACCGCTTTGGAGCTTGTGCAGCCATTCCGGCAAGCTGCATGTTGACCAGTTTATCGACCTCGCCTTCGGTGATATTAACTCCGTTGACGGCAACGGCAACACTGTTAGGACCTGTTTCGACAGGGACATTCGGCCCAACCAAATTGACGTCGGGTCGGACGGTCTCAACACTAACCTTGCCGGGGCTTGGTTGGGGTTTATTAACGTTGGTCGGCTCAGGGGCCTTGCGTCGGCAGGATAAGCTCGCAGCAGCGCAGAATATTGCAACCCAAACCAGAATTCTTAAAGTAACAGAATGACCTCTCATAATTTGTATCCTTTCACAATTTCGCAACGTAAGAAACATTTAGTAAAAGCAAAAACGTTATTATCCCACCGGAAGATTGAATTTGTCAAATCCTCTTTCAAATTTTCTTGTCTATTTTACAATATCACGCAAAAGGGCAAGCTTTGTAACAACGCCAACAAAGTGATAGAATACCCCCAATAAATCGTTTAATTGCCCCGCTGAAGGCAGAAACTACGAATCTACCAAAGGCGGAAACTATGAACAATGAACAAAAGACTCAAAGCTCAAAACTAAATCCGCCGTATCCGGCAGCAACGTATTTGCCGGAGCGGATAAAAACTCAAAATTGTGGAGGAATAACTCTATGACCGGTAGAGAGCGCCTGCTGCGGACGCTTAATTACGAGTCGGTTGACCGCGTTCCTGTGGATTTTGGCGGGACGCACACAAGTGGTGCTCACGTTAGTGTAATCGTGAGATTGCGCCAGGCGCTCGGCCTGGATAAGCCGGGTGAGCCGGTGAAGGTTATCGACCCCCATCAGATGCTCGGAGAAGTCGCTGCGGATTTGCGGCAGGCACTTGGCGTTGATGTCGTTGGTCTTCCCGGGCCGAGAAACTTCTTCGGTTTCCAGAACACAGACTGGAAACCCTGGAGGACATTTGACGGCACAAATGTGCTGGTCCCGGGCAAGTTCAATACCCAGCCGCAGCCCAACGGAGATATTTTGATGTACCCACAGGGTGATAGGTCCGCAAAGCCCTCGGCTCGTATGCCCAAAGGCGGGTTCTACTTCGACTCGATTATCCGTCAAAAGCCCATCGACCAAACTAAGCTAAATCCGGCAGATAACCTTGAAGAGTTTGTGCTGCTTGGCGACGAAGATTTGAAATTTTACGAGCGACAGGCAAAAGAGCTTTATGAAAACACGGACCTTGCAATTGCATCGTCATTGCAAGGAACGGCCTTCGGCGACATAGCGCACGTTCCGGCGCCGTGGCTGAAGGACCCCAAAGGAATCCGCGACATCGAGGAGTGGTATATAAGTACCGTCTCGCGGAAAGAATATATCAAAGAGGTATTTGCAGGTCAGGCCGAAATCGCCCTTAAGAACCTCCAGAGGTTTTACCAGGCGGTGGATGACAAAGTAAATGTTATCTTTTTGGATGGGGCCGACCTGGCAGCTCAGAATACGCTATTTTGCAGTCCGCAGACCTACAGGGAAATGTATCTTCCATTTAGCAAAAAGCTCAATGACTGGATTCACGCCAATACCGAATGGAAGACGATGAAGCACTGCTGCGGCGCCTGCGAGCCGTTGATTGAAGGATTCATCGAAGCCGGTTTCGACATTCTAAATCCTGTTCAGACCTCTGCTAAAGGTATGGCCCCGGAGCATCTGATTGACAGATACGGCGGCAGGATAGTTTTTTGGGGCGGCGGCGTCGATACCCAGCAGACACTCCCGTTCGGCACACCGGACGAAGTCCGCCGGCAGGTTACCGAGCGGCTGCGGATATTTGGCCAGAAGGGCGGCTTTGTTTTTAATACCATCCATAATATCCAGTGCAATACCCCCATCGAAAATGTGCTGGCAGTCTTCGAGGCATTAGAAAGGAATCGGTAAATGAGTATATGTGTAAATGCGTAAACGAGTAGATGCGTGAATTTTCGATTTGCGATTTACAATCCGGCAGGACGTATTTGCCGGATTCTGCACTCGAAAATCGGCGAGCTTTTTGATATTTTTAGCCACAAGGGCACAAAGACACAAATGAAAGACTATCAGGTTTCCAGATTATCAGGTGGTGGCGATCAGAGCATCAGGTTATTAGGCCTCCTGGTCTCCTGCTATCCTGTTGTCCTGCATCCTGGTACTCTGATACTCTGGTACCTCTTACTCTTGGTGTTTTAGTGTCCTGGTGGCAAAAATGACAAAATATGTCAATATTTTTGGCTGACGGTGTGAAATGGATTTTCCGAAACGCATAACTATTCAGCAGCATACGATAACAATTGTGCCGCGATACGCTGAGACCGACAAAGGCGGAGTGGTTCACCATAGCGTTTATCCGGTCTGGTTTGAGATGGGGCGCACGGAACTCCTGCGAGCCAATGGAATTGCATACAAAGACCTTGAAGCAACCGGCATTTTCTTTGTTGTCACCGAGCTTCATATAAAATATCGTCGTCCTGCCGAGTATGACGAAAGGTTGCAATTGGAGACAACCTGCACCGGCGTTACCGCCAGTAAGGTCGAGCATACTTATAAACTCACTCGCTGTAGCGATGGAGTGCTGTTAGCTGAAGGTTCAAGTGTGCTTGCCTGCGTCAACGCTAAGGGCAAAGTCCGCCGAATCCCGGAATTTATGTATCCCGAGCAAACAATTGTTTGACTTACTGCGGAGAATCTGATAAATTACCTTGTTGGTGGAGTGAGGTGTGAGGTAATCGTAACCTGTAATTTTATGTGAGGGTTGTGTCTGAAATGGCTCCTGAGAAAAAAGAAAGCTGTGGTCTTTTTGCGATTTTTGGCGACCCTGAAGCCGTTCAAAAAACGTTTTTGGGCTTGCACGCTCTTCAGCATCGCGGACAGGAGTCGGCGGGAATTGCCTCCAGCGACGGCGAGACAATCCAGTGCTATGCTGGGATGGGCACTGTGAGAAGGGTGTTCCGCAGCGGCAGGAGCATTTTAGAGAGACTTTCTAATCCGATGGCGATTGGCCATGTGCGGTATTCGACCACAGGCGCCAGCAAGTCCATTAACAGTCAGCCGTTTTTGAGCGAGTATTCCCGCGGCCAAGTGGCGGTGGCGCATAACGGTAATCTGATAAATGCGGGACTGCTGCGGGATGAGTATGAGGCATACGGCAGCATCTTCAAGTCAACAAGCGATACCGAGATAATCACTCATTTGCTTGCCAAGCCGAGCCACATGGGCAAGCCCGACCCTCTGGCACACGTGCTCAACCACCTTCAGGGGGCATACTGTCTGCTGTTTTTATTTGCCGACCATGTCGAGGCGGCCCGCGACCCTTACGGCATCAGGCCTTTGTGCATCGGCCAAAATGAAAGGGGCTGTTATGTTATCGCCAGTGAGACCTGCGCTTTTGATGCCATAGGGGCAAAGTTCATCCGCGAGGTCGAACCCGGAGAAATCGTTCGGCTGGACGAAAAGGGACTGCACAGCAGATTTTTTGTCACCCCGGAGACGGTTACGCCGGCCCACTGTACCTTCGAGCACATCTATTTTGCCAAGCAGAACAGCACCATTTTTGGCGAAAATGTGCACGAGTTCAGAAAAAAGCTCGGAAGACGACTGGCAATAGAACACCCGGTAGATGCAGATGTGGTAATACCGGTGCCGGACTCAGGGACATCGGCGGCAATAGGATATGCAGAGCAAAGCAGGATACCATTCGATATGGGTATGGTCAGAAGTCACTATGTCGGCAGAACATTTATCTCGCCGGACCAGAGACAAAGAGAACTGGAGGTCAAACTCAAACTGGCGGTGGTAAAGGAAGTTGTCAGCGGAAAGCGAGTCGTGGTGGTGGATGATTCGATCGTCCGAGGCACGACCACAAGAGGCAAAATAAGGGCGATACGCCAGGCCGGCGCAAAAGAAATCCACATGCGAGTGAGCTGTCCGCCACTGAGGTTCCCGTGTTTTTACGGCGTTGATTTTCCTACCAAAGAGGAGCTATTGGCAAATAATCGTAGTCTGGAAGAAATCGGGAAATTTCTTGAAGTTGATAGTGTCGGTTATATGCCGCTGGAAGGGCTGCTTTCCTGTGCAGCGCTGCCGCCGGACCATTACTGCACCGCGTGCTGGACCGGCAGATACAAAATACCCGTAGATGTCGCGCTCAATAAGTTCGCCGCGGAACGTTACCAACTGGTTATGTTCGATGAAAGCGACTGGGAATAGCCCGGCCTGTGGCCGAACTCAAAATTCAAAACTAAAAACTCAAAACTGATGAAATGATTGTCGGCCTGCTAACCGCTCATTTGTATATGCAGGGGATTGCTTCTCTGAAGGATAAGAGAAGCATCATCAAAGGCCTTATCGGCCGCCTGAAAAGCAGATTCAATATATCGATTGCAGAGGTTGACCATCAGGATAGCAAGACAAGTGCTGTTATCGCGATCGCAATGGTCTCTAACGATTCTCGATTCATAGACCAGCAGCTTGATGCCATTATCAAGTTTATGCGTAACGATGGCCGATTCTACCTCGGCGAGGTCCAGCGCGAAACGTTCAACTCGTAACTGTGTGTATGCGTTACTCATTTGCTCATTCACTCATCTACTCATTTACTCAAAGCATCCTATCGACGATAAATCTTGCGCCGAGGAATATATCGGTTGCCATTGCTATGCAAAGTAGAACCGGCCGGATCGGAATCCGCCTTTCAGCGGGCAATTTTGCCCGCACCAGAAAGAAAACAACCAGTATCGTAATTGCACCGAGCGCGTACATCTTGCCGGTATCGGTAAAGACCCGGGCGTATCCTGCGCCCAGAGCCAGGAATGTCTGAAAGTATTTGGTTGCAAGCAAAAGTGTCGCGATGGCAAGTGCCCCGCAAATTCCTGCTATTGACAGCGCCCATTTTCTGTCGGCAAAGCCGGCGGAGATAAGTCCCTGCGTCCCTGCGCCAATAAGGACCGAGCAGCACAGCACGGCAATAGTAAGCCATATAATAGGACTAACGTTAAGGAGGGGGTTGCAAAAGGAAAGGACCACTGGGACCGTAAGAATTGTCATAACACCTATTCGCCGAGCCGCCAGGAGCATAGAAAAACCCATAATCAGCGGCGCCAGCGGGATATGGTAAAAGCCCACTAACGTCAACCCTCGCATGGCACCGACCAGCGGGGCCAAAAGGCCGAGCAAATCAGACAAATGTAACTTCGCCTGCGCTGGAACTACAAACAGCCGGCAGTGCATTGACACCTGAAAGAAAAGCACTATCGCCAGAAAAGGCAAAAGCGAAAGTGGAATGCTTAACCATCGGCACTTCGTCTTGGGGCTGAAGGTAACGGGGCAGAATAGCCACGGTATTGCCGCTGCCAGAAAACCTGCTGTCGGATGGAATTTGGCCAGGCCGAGCGTAAATGGCCCAAAGCCATAGACAGCTCCTGCAAAAAAGGACCCGGCAAATGAAGAAACCCACCGCCGACTTAAAACATAACAGCCCGCAGCAGCCAGAAAAGCATTCACGGGGAAAAGATACTCCCACCTCTGGAGGTTTCCCCAATACGGCTGGTATAGATACGCGGCGAAGGCAACATAAATTGCCGCTGCTGTGACCAACCTGGTTGTGCTTTGCAGTCCTTTACTCATTTGAATTCATTGTTATGTGTTTCCGTCATCGCCGGTGTTCCAGCGATGCCGGATTCATCGACAACGAATCTGCTGCACGCGGAAACAATGAACCCCATTAGAAAAACGACTTTCTTTTCTAACGGGGCGAACTATGAACAACGAACTATGAACTACGACAGAACCACTTTGTTCGTCCCGCTTGTTACTCTGCCTATCCTGTAAACCTTTTCACCGAACCTTGCCAGCTTCTTTTCAATTGAGTCGGCGAAATCCTCAGCGACAATCAGCACAAACCCTATCCCCATATTGAAGATCCTGAACATCTCCGATTCTTTGACAGGGCCTTTTCTTTGTAGAAACGTGAATATCTTTGGGACCGGCCAGCTCGATTTCTTTAGAACAGCGTTGCAGTTGGCGGGCAAAATTCTGGGGATATTACCATCCAGTCCGCTGCCGGTAATATGTGCCATTGCGTGGACAACCTCCTTGACCTTGTATTGCGATAATAGTTTTACTACCGGGCGGACGTAGATGCGTGTCGGCTCCAGCAGCACATCGCCCAGCACCGCGCCATCAAGCTCATCGATGACATCAGTCATTTTCAACCCCAATCTTTTGAAGCAGATATTTCGTACCAGCGTATACCCGTTACTGTGCAGTCCGCTCGATGCCAGGCCCAGAATAACGTCACCGGCTCTGACGTTTCTGCCGGTGATGACCTTTTTGCGTTCGACCACTCCGACCGCGAATCCAGCCATATCGAAGTCGCCTTCGGCGTAGGTGTCCGGCATTTCAGCCGTTTCTCCGCCGATTAGTGCGCAGTCGGCTATTCGACAGCCGGTGGCAACGCCCTTGACCATATCGGCTATTGCTGCCAGCTCGAGCTTGTGAACCCCCAGGTAGTCTAAAAAGAACAACGGCTCGGCACCCTGCACGAGCATATCGTTGACGTTCATCGCCACCAAATCGATTCCGACTGTGTCGTACTTTTTTATCATCGCAGCCAGCTGGACCTTGCTGCCCACGCCGTCCGTGCAGGCTACAAGCACGGGGTTCTTGTAGTTTCTCTTGAAGAGCCTCTCATCGTAGTCCAGCCGAAATAGTCCCGCAAAGCCGTTTTTGTTCTCAATAACTCGCGGAGTGAATGTGCTGGCGACGCTGTTGTAGATTTGCTCAATCATCTCATCGTTGGCGTCGATACTGACACCCGATTGTGCGTAGCTTATGTAGTTACCCATTTATTTCCGGCCCTGTTTTTCGTATCTCGTATCTCGAACGACGAGATACGCTTCATGCTTCACGAGTCACGGGTTACGCTTTGCCCCAGTGGCGAAGCGCCTCCAGACACTTGGCTATGCTGACAAGCGGCGGATAGGCATCGCTCTCGTATTCAACAATGTACCACTGGGTTCCGCCGATTGTTTCACAGAGCTTAAAGATTTCTTGCCACGGCAGCTCATCGTCGCCTATTACAGCATTGGGCTTGGTTTTTGAGAAAGGCTTGATGTGGACAGTCGTTGCCCGGACAGGGTAACGCTTCAATAACATCACAGGGTCGCCGCCACCTATCATCGCGTTGCCGGTATCCAACTGCATTACCACTTGTTTTTTGGTTCCGCCGAAGAACGTGTCCCACGGCGGCTCGCCATCCAAAGGTTTGAACTCGATGCTGTGATTGTGATAGCCGACCCGCATGCCGTAGGGTATTACCTTATCGGACAGCTCATTGAAAAGCTGTGCTGTTTTTTGCCAATCTTTGCGGCTTCTTCGATACTGTTCAGGAAGAGACGGCACGATGAGAAATTTATTGCCGATGGTTTTGTTGAACTCGATTGTCTTTTGAAGTTGGTCGTCCAGAAGGGTATCGATTCCGGTGTGCGTGCCGCAGCATACCAGACCCATCTCATCCAGAAGCTTCCTGAGCGTTTTTGCGTCCCTCCCGTAATAACCTGCGAATTCGACCCCTTTGTAACCCATCTTTGCCACCGCCTTAATAGTGCCGGGCAGGTCCTTCTCACATTCGGTGCGAACCGAATAAAGCTGCACACCGACGGGAATTCGCTTTTTGCCTTTTGCTGTCTTCTCAGAAGACACAGCCATAGGATTGCAACCCGTATAGGCTGCGAGCACGCCGGCAGCGCCGAGTTTCAAGAATTCTCGTTTGGTAATCAGTTGGTTTTTCATAATGTTACCCCTTTAGTCATTAGTCGATAGTGAATAGTCGTTAGCGAACAACTAACCACTAAAGACTAACGACTAATCCGGCGACTTGTCAACTCAAAACTCAAAATTCAAAACTTCGGAGACTTGCGTTTTCGGCCTGGAATTAGGAAAGGCACCCGTTGCTTGTAGTCGCGGTATTGGTTTCCAAACCGTTCGGTCAATTCCTTTTCCTCCCATTTGGCGACGAGCATAAAGTGGACCAGGAACAGAACGGTCATTATCGCGACAGGGGTCCAGTGGAAGACAAAGAACCAGCCCAGGAAAAGAACTGTGGCCGAGAAGTAAACGGGATTCCGCGAATAGGCATAAGGGCCGGTTGTTACCAGCGTGCTTTCTGCGGCGGACTTAAACAGCTCTTTGCCGAAAGCTCGCCTTACGCTCAGCGACCGCAGCGCCCAAGCCATCCAGCCGAATCCGAACGCCAGCAGGATAATACCCACGACGATGCTGGCGGTTGGCGGTATGGGCACATACCAGGGTAGTTTGAATACCCTCGTCAGACCTGCCGACAGTGAGCCATAGAGAAGCAGGAACAGGATAACGAATATCCACAAAGGCGGCAGCTTTCTGCGAGAAATTATGCTCATAGATATCCGCTCGAAGAAACTAAAACCTCAAAACTGTGGAAAAGATTATCATAATCAGTTGCAGCAGTCAAGTGAGCTCATGACACAAGACGTGACGCACTACGCGCCCCGCACTACGCGTCATGATTTCAATTGTGCCACGATTTGCTTCGTTTCGGGTGATTGACTGCGGTGGGTGAACTTGGAGACTGAAGTTAAACTGGAAGTAATCTTCTATATCCAACCTTTTTGCTTGGCGAAACCTGTTGCTCCCTTAATGAGTTCTCTTTCTTTCTCAGGGCTAATGTTTCTCTGATAGTCCTCTATTACCTTCTGCGCTTTAACAAATGCATCCCCGGCATCGTTTTGCGAAAACTCTCTGTCCAAACGATAGTCTGCGTCCTCGCGCACCTGCTCCAGTTCGTAAAGATACCTTGAGGCCTTACTGCCCTCCAGAACATTGGAAAAACCCAAGCATTGGACCACAAACGCATGAACTTCTTGAGCAGGATTCTTTCTCTTTTCCAGTCCAAGAGATCTAAGATATTCTCTAAAGTATAGAAATGCCGCATAGTATGACCGACCGATCGAGGTACGTAAGTGAGCTTCTTCAGTGTGTGGTTTCAACAACTCGGCAGTTTTGAAAAAATCGGTGGGGTTCATTTTCATATTCGCTGAACTGTGAGAGTGAAAAAGTTACCATCATCAGGTGATATATTCTGAATCACCCAATTAACCCAAGCATCATACTCATCCAATGCTACCTTCTGGTCGGAGTTAACTTCTACCCTTATAACAACATGGGTTGAGTCCTCAATTCCCTCGTCCCGAAAATAATCTAACTCAGCAGACAGATGTACTATATTAGAAAACACAATCCTTGTTTGATTAAGGCATTTCCTCAAAACCCCAAGTACCCCGCGAGAGTTACAGAATTTCACACATGCATCCGTAGCCACACCTTCAAATTATATTCCAACAGGCCAATTTGCTACAATACACGTGTGTTGACTTTCGCACTTTTTGTTTGGCTCATGCAGCATAGCATAACGCTGTAATAAGGAATTCTGGTATTTTGTTATGTCCGGTACTATTATCGAACATAGAATTAATTCTCTGCTGCCAAAGCTC
>Ga0315279_10002746_pt1 | contig 25796 bp, 28 predicted proteins | sample YL17G06_20_MG_FD_203694 | JGI IMG/M metagenome (GOLD analysis project Ga0315279, IMG submission 203694) | Sediment microbial communities from Yellowstone Lake, YNP, Wyoming, USA - YL17G06_20 | ecosystem: Environmental > Aquatic > Freshwater > Lake > Sediment | place: USA: Wyoming | collected...
CTGAACAGGTTCAGACGGCTGTTGATCCGTTGGGAGAAGAAAGCGGAAAACTATCTCGCCATGCTACACATCGCATGCGCATGGATCACATATCGCGCAGCCGAGCTTTTCGGATAGGCTCTAAGTGACTATCCCGCTATCCAACTTTCAATCAAGTCCGACAAACTTGCAGAAGTGCGGAGAGACAAGACGCGCATTCATCTCAGCATAACCGACTATATCGAATGCGGCGACGTCCTTGTGGCACAGTACCTAGAAAGATATCTGCTTGAGAAACGTGATGACCTTGTTGAGACCGAGAATCTACGCGATGTGCTTTACGCGGCTCCAATCCCTGTAGGACGGGATGGAATCTCAAAGGTTCTAGACGAGCTTGACAGATTGGAAGCGCAGACAAGTGCAGCACCGGACGAAGTGAAGGAACTGGAAAAGCAAATCGACGCGCGTGTGTTTGAGCTCTACGGATTGAACGAGAAAGATGCTGCGACAATTCAGTCGTGCCTTTAACCTCTGAGACTCCCCCTCTAGTTGCCGATTGGATCTATCCCCTGCTCAAGTTACCAGATCCGTGTTCTTGGGTGCTTCCGTGATTCAGACACACTTGATTGTGGATTCTTGGATCTAGATACCAGATAGCTCGCAGGACACAAGAGGTGCGCGTACCAGATCGGGCAGCTTGCGCTATGCTTCACTGTTTCCTATTCACGCCTCTCCACAAACTTCGACGCAGCATATATGGACTTGACCAGCCCACTCCGCTGCCTGAAGCTCTACATTGTGTCCTTGACTTTCTCTCTTTTTGATTCGATTCTTGACAGGGCATCAGGCCATCCACATCACGATGCTTGAAGTCGCACAACCGCCACTGTAGAACTTGCTGGCTGTTCGCTCTATTATGAGCGACAAATGCACTAAGTCTATTTGCCGGCTCTCCAAGCCGCTAACTAGGACTTCTCTCAAGACGGCTGCTCATATTCGAGTAAGCATCCAAAGTCTCAAATCCCGAACGAGCTATACAGTCTGTTTGCTCTCTGGGATTCACTGCTTTCCCGTCTGGATCTCGCTGATTTTTCATGCTCACGGGAGCGCCGAGGAGGGGCGCCATGACAACAAGTGCCTAAAGTGAGGATAAGGCGAAGGACATGAAGAAAAATGTCACAAAAAACATTTTCATAAACACATTGGCGTGTCCCACTCTCGGTTGGCTTATGAGAGTCATGGAGGCAAAAAAGTCAGAACCCCCGACACTGGGCGAGATATTCCGAATGGAGCAGGGGCGAGATATCGAAATGAGAGCGAGAAGCCTCTATCCAGGCGGCCTGCTGATTGAAGATGCAAACCTTGAATTAGCTCACAAGAAAACGATTAGTGCAATCAAGAATCCTCATGTTTCGGCCATCTTCGGTGCCACTTTCCTAGTGGACCGCTTTGTGACCAAGGCAGACATACTGCAACGCGTCAAGGGGGGCTGGAGACTCAACGAGGTAAAATCCAGCGTTGTCGACAAACCGGAGTTCATAGACGATATGGCCTACACTGCCATGGTAACTGAAAAAGGCGGGCTCGAGATTTCCGAAACCTCCCTAATCCTGATCTCCAAGGACTTCAGGCTTGGGATGGATAATGATCGCCTATTCGCGAAGATAGACCGTACAGACGAGGTTCAAGGTAGGGTCGATCTTTTCAAGCCCCACTGGGAAACAGTCGAGAAGATAACTAGGGCACCTAAGAAACCGGATGCGAAGCTAAGATTCGTGTGCAGAAAATGCGACCTTTTTGAGGAGTGCCTAGGTGCTGGCATCAAGAACCATATTTCCGAAATTCCGCGATTGTCTGAGAAGAAATACGATGAACTTGCTACGCGTGGAATCGTTCGCATTGAGGACATTCCAGACAGTTTTTGCCTGACGGAAAGACAAGCCAGGGTGAGAGAGTCCGTGAAGAAGAACCAACCCATTGCCGGGCACGAGTTCAAGAAACGTTTGGAAAGTCTTTCGTGGCCAGTGTACTACTTAGACTTCGAGACGGTTATGACAGCTGTTCCTCTCTACCCGGACATAGGACCTTACTACAACATACCGACGCAGTATTCTGTGCACAAATATTCCGGGTCCGGTCGAGATCCAGAGCATTACGAGTTCTTAGCTGATCCATGCAGGGATTGCAGAAAGGAATTCGGGGAAAGTCTGATAGAAACGCTCGGCGACAGCGGCAGCGTCATCGTCTACGGCCCCCTTGAAAAGACTGTCCTCTCCAGCCTCGCGAATACGCTTCCAGCATTTTCAAACGAGATCAAGTCCCTGATCGAGCGACTGATAAACTTGGAGCAGATCGTCAGCGCTAATTTCTACCATCCTGATTTCCACGGGAGCACATCAATAAAGAGCGTTCTACCTGCATTAGTGTCAGACATGTCATACGACCCGCTGGAGATCAAGGACGGCGCCTCTGCGATGGCGGCCTTTGCATACTTGGCGCTGGGCAGGTACAAGGGGGAGAAAGCCGAAGAAGTGAAGAAAAACCTCAAGACGTACTGCGCACAAGACACACTTGCCCTGTACAAGGTCCAGCAACGATTAATCCAGATTTACGGCTCCAAACCTGAACAGCAAGGGCCACACCACCAAGCCTCGCTGGGAGAATTTTGATAATTCACATTTGACGAGAGGTCAAGTGCAAGAACATCTGGCTTGCGAACTCAGCTCTGCAGCTATGGAAGGGTGCGGGCCCGCCGGGACCCAGACCCAGTTGAGGTCAGAACCCTACCTATCTTGGGCTCCAAACTACTCACCTGACCTTCGTCTTGTTTGACCCACCCGTAACTAACAACGTAAGTAGGTAATCTGATTTTTCATGAGTCAGGTGCAAGGGGGCTTGACCAACGAAAGGTGGCTCAAATGGGCCATAGCGCGCTACTATCGCTCGCATGGCTACAGAGTCACGATGAAGCCTGCTCGAGCTGGAAACGCCCTGGTAGACGGCCTGGCAATCGGACCTGAGGGCGAGCGCATAGCCATAGAAGTCAAGTCTCCTCGAGACGACATCATTCGTGGAATCGGCCAATGCTACGAGGCTGTGTGTGCTGGTTATCCACGAGCGGTTCTCGTGACCACCTTGCGGGTTGCGAGGAGGCTGAGGAAGAGAGCGTTTCAGCGGAGAGGCATCAGGCTCATTGGCGTCGACGCGAAAGCACGGATCCACAGATACGACGCGGATGGATGGCGGCTGCTCACTTCCAAAGCTCAGAGTGGACAAGACGCCACCATATAGCGCTCCGAGCATGGAGGGAACTCAGAAACCCTTAAGGAAAAGGGCTCCATGCCCATTCCAATGAGGATGGCTGTTGAAAAGTCACCTCTCGATGGCCGCTACGACAGTTCTCTTGGTCTTGTCTCTCCTGGGCGCGACTGCAGCCGACAACGTCAGCTCGGTTTCAGCTGCGAACACGCCAGTCCTGCCCCCGACGAATCCACAGACGAGCAACGCTACCCTCGGGTACGATTTGACGAATCGCCTGAGAGAGGATAGCAGTACGTGCACGTACGAATGGGGACCAATGCTCGTAGTCTACCAGAAGGGCGACACATCAATGCTCAACTACTCTTCAACCAGCCCAATAGATACCTACGTCTTTTCTTCCCAATACTACCATGGTGCAATCCGCTGCGCTATCGGTCCAGTGGTCCGCGCGAATGAGAATGTAGCTGTCTACATTGGCCAGCGTTATTTGTTCATCGTCGCCGCACCAGGCTCCTTCTATGTCCTATTCATCAATCATGACCCTATCCTCACACCCCATGTCAAGTCAGAGGTTGCAGTCAGACTCCACCCCACGATGACAACGACTACGGTGAACCTGCCGTCGTTGTTCGTTCCAATCTCTGTCTTAGTGATTCTCCTCGTTGTCCTTCTTGGCATCCTTGTCACAGTAAGGAAGAGAAAGATTGGAGCTACTAGGGCAGGGCCTAGTATTTGACGCGGCACGAGTGATAACTCGGGCCTGATCGCCCCCTTCTTCAATACTGAATCGTTTCAATTCTCAGCTTAGACGCGATGGGACCTCGTCTTTACTGAACCGTTACGGTATTCGAGGGGTCTGGTGTTGGGTAAGCCAGATTGCCCGCTAGAATCTTCTAGAGAGCACTCAATACTGAAACGGTGCAGGTTTCGAGGCATTCCAGGGCCAAAAGGTTAGGGAATGCAAGCCTGTTTCTGCCACTCCCACATCAAGGGTAGGAGGCTACGTTTCGCTCGGATCTCAGGAATCTGCCATCGGCTGGGCACCGCAAGAAATCAGTGACGACGTAGTCACTAAGACGCCCCCGGCTTCCAGTCACTTCAGAAACAAAGCAGCGCTGAGAAGGAAAAGACACAGGGTGAGAACGACAAGGACATAAGTTAACGTTTCAATTCGCTTGGAGAGCTTGATGTTGAGATAAGCTGAGTAGAGCTGAAGCGCAAACGGGTCTGTGCTGACCAAATCCTCAGTACCGCTTGCATCATCATCAATTTCATCCACCTGGGCGTAGTAGCGTCTGACGTACTTCATGAATCTCTTCTCAACCAGGCGGTCTAGCTTATCCTTGGATCGTAGTGGCATAGATACAAAGCCCCGCTTCACGTCGTCTTACTCTCACCTGCAGATGAGCGCGTTAATATGTACTCACTCGGTAGTTTCGGTGGTTACCGCTCCATCCCGACGGTCTGGGTGTTTGATGATAAGAGATCAACGGCGGCTTGCTTTGACCGGTCCCCCTAGTGATGGTTGAAGATCACCGTATCCGCTCTGTGGCAGAACATCCTGATGGCGGGCTCGAAAGATTGCCTGTCGACCGATTTGATGGTCTACTCTCAAGAACAGATTGGACGGATAGGTTCAAATCGGATCGCTCGCACCATGAGAGCCACACACATAGATGCTTGTCCCAACTCACTAGGGGTTATTTGCTTGTCCTTCCAAAGAAGGAAGAACGACAGTCCCTCAGATTCCACAGAAAAGTAGAGTCAACAGCTGTTGCGTTGCACACAATGCTTTCAAGGCTAATCCCGAAGCAAGCGCGATGTTCAGTTCCGTGCTGGATGTCACAGGGCCTCCCTGATTCTTGAGAAACGATTCTATTTCATCTATGTTTGCGTGTACCCAGGGATTCCGATACTTCTCCTTGATTTCTCTTGCAAGCTTCTTTGTTTCCTCGTCCATCGGATACTGGTTGATCACCTCTCCCCATGGTTGGCGACGCTTCATCTCGACGCCCTGCTCACGGAGCTTCGTCTTGTACGCCAACTCGGCTGTTATGCCGGCAAGCACGAATGAGCAAATGAAGAGGCCTTTGCCGAAAGCTTCTACGGCTATTGCCCAAAAGAGCTTGGTTACCTGTCTTCGCTGTGTTGTGTAGGGGAATCGGAAGTCCTGAATGTTCTTCCATGTTGCCTCTTCCTCAGGCATAAGATTGAGCAGCGGACGCTCGTACATCATTCAATTCCTTTCCACATATGTATGGAACAGCTGTTCTGTTCGAATCTCTTTTGCCATTGGCCCTTAACTGTATCTGCGAGGCGAAGACGAGCACTGAGATCTATGTGTTCGCACCATGAGAGCAGGAATATTACCACAGGCTCGATTTCTCGGAGTTCACGTGGAGTAGCGAAGGGACGTAAAAATTCACGCGCAAGCGCCGACATGCAAGATCCTCATTGAAACAGAATGTGCAACCCCACCCAGACTGAGATAGCTGCATGTGAATAGAACCAAGTCAACAGCACTCCAACCGCTATCAGCAAGACAGGAACAAGGTATATCCAGCGACTTCTCCGCACCGGAGATGCGAAATCGATGTAGTCAGAGAAGACTTTGCCGAGTGTCGAGGATAGACATACTGCTACTGATGAGCAAAAAGTAACTATGAGGAAGGGATGCCAAAGTGGGAAACCGGTCAAGAATTCTAGAATGCCTAGAACTGTTGCCAACGACCCCAGCCCGAGAAGTTCGAGTCCAGACGTGATGCGACTAGGGAGCTTTTTGAAGAGGTGCTGGAACTGAGAGAAGATCGGGATAACTGCTGTTGCGGCTAGGAGTACGCCGAATGCTATGGATTGGTTTGCAATACCAAAGCGTTGCATCAGCAAGACGAGCCAAGCAATCAGGGAGAAGTTGACACGTACTAAAGACCAACAGGTCAAGGCGGACATACGAACCCTCACTGAGGATCTTGCGCGACTCAAAACCGCACCCAGATTGAACGAGAGTAACCCCAAGGTCGTGGCAACAAGAACAGTCATGCCAGAGGAGAATGGAAATCGTACGATGCCAAAATAGACAATGTCGTACGCTTGACTAAAAGCAATGAGAGTGAACTGGGGAGCAAGCCATGCAGACATAACCAGTACCGCCGCCAAAGCTAGGAGACCCGAGGCACAGCCTCGGAATGGGATAGTGGATTTCGACGGGAGAGTTTTCCAGCTTAGGAAGCAGTACAGGGAGACCAACCACGTGGGCGAGCTGGCGAGAACAGTGTACGTCCAAATTTGCGAAGCAGCACAGTTTGCGCAGAAGCCTGTAGAACCGAGCAGCCAAAGGAATACGGCATAGTAGAACAGAGCGCTTCCGATGATCCCCAGCTTTCGAACGGTCGAAAGCATTCTCCGTGACCTTGTTCTGATCTGTCAGCTTTCTATTTAGTGATTTCCGCGTCTAGCCCGAGTCTAGCGGACCCAGACTCTCAGGTGAAACATATTGCAGAAAAGGCATGTTACGCATCAAGGCGACTTTTTCCGCACCCGCCCGATTGCAGAGGGGCTCTGTCAGGTGGCAATTGGGCCTGATGATTAGACCTAAGATGTGCTTCAACCGCAAGGTTTGAACCTGAACAGTCTCTGCCCCATTCACTTGACAGAGGCACCATGTCAGGCTGACTTTCCCAATGATGAAAGCGATTGCAATGTGTGAAGGACGGCTTGCAGAAACCTCAACAATGCGACTGGTGAGCAGAGACCTCTTGCCGTTTTCCCCCAAGCTCTGAAACGTCTCAATCCCGTTGCGGTTTAGCACAGTTGATGGAATTGCTCGAGCATTTGGATAGGATATCCAAATCGACTTAGGTCCACGTCGTGGCAGTCGAATATTTCTGACGGGTTATGAGTGAGTCTAGAGAGTTACCGCTGCCTGCCAAGCTTGTGACGCGATGTCTATCATAGAGATTCAGAATAACCATGAGTAACTGCTCGAGAATCTGGGAAACAGAGATCAAATCACTTACTGTAATCTGATCTTTTATGCCTGCATGCGCAAATGCTGACCGCTTGCTATAGATTTCCTTCATTAACCTGTCTAATGCTATCCTTGCCTCAATTCGATTTCTCTTGCGGTCCGCAAGGCGAACCCTCTCTTTATGCAGAAATTCCCTCATCCACACAGGAGAATCCCCCAATAAGAAAGTGGTTCTCTCACGTAGCTTTGAAGTGATAGGCTCCGTGTCAACAATAAGCGATTCTATGGCTATCACTGACAAAAGGAACTTCAGTTCGATCTGCGATGATGAGTTCGCCATCCCATAGATATCAATGGCCGCGAGGCATCGTTTCGCAATTTCGTCCCTTCCACTCGCTCTGACCAGACTGTTCAGAATACGTATGTATCTGTTCATTGCCGCAGAGTACCGATACTCGTACAGATCTGCGTGTCGAGTTCCATATGATATGCCGATCTCACCGATCTCATTGCTACGACTTGCTGTCCAATAGCCGTGTCTCTCGGGTGGCAAATCTGGAGCCGATCTTCTGTTCCGGAAAAAACACTGCAGTATGTTGAATGTTTGATTTGCCCTGGCTGTCGCCTCATCTATGGCCTTTTCTTCGCCTATAACCGAGACTTGGGTAGCAAGATATTTCTCGTGAACGTCAAGTTTGCTTGCGAGTCTTTGTTCCTCCTCAGATTGAATCGAATTCTTCACTACGTAGGGTAGGTCAAAGAATGAACGCACTTCGCACAGACCGATTTTGAAGCCCTCAGGAAAGCCAGAAAGATTAGCAGGGAAGAAGAATTGGCGCGCTCGACTTTGCGACAGGAAGAAATCCTCAAGGAACTTTCTGATTCGCTTGCGTGTCATCTGTTTGAATGCTGCTGCTGAACCTACAGTTAGAAAACCAGCTAAGAACAACCATATGTCATCGAACGTGAAATTCTGGCTCACGAATTGATCCTGTAAAGCAAGTAACGTAAGTTCCAGTAGCTTCTCTTCCCCAAGCGCCTGAGATTTCTGAATCCATGCCCTTTCTTCATAATGCTGTCGAAGGCGAACCAGTTTCTCCATGGAGGCAACAATCTTTTCAAAATGTTCCGCGCTCACTTTGCTCAAGGTGACAGCTCCGGATGTCTGGTACACTTTTCTCAGAACAATGCCTTAAATGTATGAACCACCTGCAAGCAACTAGTTCAGGTAAACATTCTGAAAGCAGTCGCTAGAATGCTTGGAAATGACACATCCGGAATCGTTCCGAGCCTAAAGGTTGGCTACTCGATCTTTCATTTGGCGGACGTAGGAAATCCGTTCGTGCTTGCTTGGCGTCCTACGTACTCGCCCTAGGACCTACTGGTAGGGAAGAGTGTCCCTCAGGAAGTGGGATATTTTGTCGAGATCTCCTCTTTGAGAGTTCTCGCTGCCTCGCCAAATTCCGATTGAACTTGAGCACAGTAGTTTTCGAAGCCGGTCTCTTCATCCTCGGGTTCGTCTGTGCCGCACTCAAGAATTTCGCTCCCGACGTATTCCAAAAGCTCAGAGAGCTTCTGCACTGTGGAGGTGAACCCCAATAAGTGAAGCTTTTGATAAAATTGATCGACCAAGTACTGCAAGTAGAGAAAGTATTCACGAGGCTCGCCAGGGAGATCAAAGTCCGCGAACTCGACCACATCTGCAGACATCAAGGAGAAGTAATTGGCGAGGTTGTTTGAGAGTTCGTCAAAGTACCGATTAATGAGTTGCAGGTACTTCGGCAAGCGTATCTTCTCTGGATAGAGCCAAAAGAAGTAGGGCATGCTTTGGTCAGTAGAGAACTGGTAGTGAAACCTATACGCCATGATTCGCCGCACTTCTCTGTTCGAGAGGAAAACTCCAATTTCGAAGCTTGGTTTTCTAAGCCCTAGGCCTGGGCCGGTGTAGTTGCCCGTGTGAAGTATGCCTAACCGCCGATCAATCAGGGTGTATTTCGCATGCGCCTGTGGGGCGGCACGTACAAATTCCATTGGCTGGGTTCCGAGGAAATCGCACAGATCGAGAAGCTCCCTAAGAGTATCGGGGTTTCTGTTCGAGTATAGTTCTACTCTAACGCCGGCCTCGATTCTTTCTTTAACTATGCTCCAGACTTTGTCTCTCATCATTCTCTCAAAGGTCAGAAACGCGGTCGAGATTACGATCTCCGATGATGCAGACTGCAGCAGGTTAGAGACAAACTGCCACAGGTTGTACTTCTCTCTCGTAAGGAAGACTCTATTGTCCGCGGAGACAGGTTCGCCAAACAGAAGCCCCCTGATCACGTTGTGATAGTCGTCGAATGTCTCAGACATCGTGGTCTCTCTCTGGTCTCTTCCCGTCACACGACATACGCTAAGGTCTCCTTTGAAGTACGCGTCCGCACTTACCCGATTTCCGGGGACAACTTCCATGGCTTACCTTCGTTGTGAGCTCAGTGTCATCTAGTGAAACGAAAACAAGAAAACGAAAAAGGTGCAGTCGGCGGAACACCCGCGTCATGCTGCACACCGATTAAAGATTCTGTCCAGTTTGTTTTTCGTTTCACGCTTCTTTCCATTCTAGTATAGACCAATTGAAGGCGCGTTTCAACGGATGTGACTTCTCGAGATGCGTATTTAAGCGCTCGCTGTTTCACTTTCTGAAATGCGTTTGACCTCGCCTTCAAGGTCTCTTGGTGTTGCCATCGCACTTGAACACGTTCGAGAGGGCAAGCCGAATTCAAGTGCGTTCGAAGAAGACAACAACATCAGAAAAATAGTCCTTGGGAAGATAATGACCACGCACTCTCCCCGACTTGCCTTGACGGCCGATTACCTGAGACGCGCCTGCACGTGCTCAAGGAAATTGCGAATCAGACAGCTGAATTGAGTCTTGAGGAACGGGAAGAACTCTCCAAGAGCATAGATGACCTTGTGAGAGACACTCCAAGAACAGAATGGGCGGTACGGGAATTCAAGCGGCTAATGAAGAAGGTGCCGAAAGAAACATGGGACACAATTCGAACCCACGAACTGAAGCTGACTTCGGCTTCGCCTCGTCAGGGCTTACGCCACAGGGTAACGTCCTCTCCTCTTGCATGAACCCTCTTCCATCATCTGACGACAAGAGTCAAACACCGATGAGGGATAATAGCGACTTTAGACCACTTAAGAAATGAGGGGCTTCCAAAGTCGTGTGGGACAAATATGTGGCAGCGCTCGAGAAAGACTACGGTCGCAGCAGATCGTAGGGACTTTGATGATGGATGTGTATGCTCTTGATATTCTGCTATGTCACCAGAGCGCCTCTTTGAATGCTGAGTCATTCGGACTTGTCAGTGAGGATCTACGTGGTCTCGCTGTAGTAGAGGTCAAACAGGAGATAGTGGACCTTCACCCTTTTCTTCTGGTCGTCTGGGAAGAAATGGGAAGCGGTGAAGTGAGTCGTGTCGCGTTGTTCAAATGTGTCGTGGACATAGCTGGGGTGTCCTTTCACAACGTTCCTCGCCTTATCGACGATGTCGCTGAATGACTTCAGCTTACAGAACGTTATGCATATTCCAAAGTTTTCTCTCCAAGTCAGATAATCGAAAAGCTGGTCAATGCCGTCGCTCAGGTATTTCTCCCCTTTCCATATCTTGCATTCAGCAATCAGGATGTCGCCCTTCGCGAGTTTGAGGTGAATGTCGGTCTTTCCCTTCCTACTGAACGTCTCTCCAGTTGCTTCTCCTTCGAAGACTGCATTCAGCCATCCAAGCAAGATGTCTCGAAGTTCTTCCTCTTCCATCCGAGAGTACACCTTTGGCGTTGTCTCGAAACTCCGACTCCCGTTGGTGAGCAACTCGACGATGGCCTCGACCTTGTCCTCTGCCAAGACCAGTTCTTTTTCTCTGCTCGTCGCCTGAGGCATGGCTGGAGCAATCGTCTTCTTGACTCGAAAATCGACTGAGATCGCACCTTTTGGACGCCTCTCCAGTTTTATCGGAACCTTTTCTATTGCTGACTTGACTATGGTGTCGCGCTTCTGATGCTCAGCCTTGAGTTTCTCGATGTAATCCTTTAGCTCAGTTCTAATTCGCGAATTTCCTACCCCCACGTTTTGGTTCTTGTAGTCAATTTGCCGCTTCGCTGTCTCTAGCGTGTTCTTCATCGCCACATCTGGGTTCGTGGCGTTCGTTGGGATACGTGCGGACACAATGAGCCTATCTCCATCTAGGCCGAGGGTAAAACCCACTACGTACGGATTCGACTGTCTTGTGAAGACCACTGCGATTCGAGGTTGCACCCTGACTGGAAAGCGGAATCTGATCGGAATGTCTTGTGTTCTAGGTACATCATCGGTTTCATATTCTGCATGACCAAAGTCTACATCAAGCGTAGGGAGCATGTACTTTGTCGCATAATATTCCACTAGTTCCTCTGCATTGACCCCGAGGATGTATTCCTTATCTTTCCCAAGTATCTCGCGCTTCGCCTCCAGAAGACATTCATCATAGTATCCTTCTATGCTCATGCTCGACTCCCCAGAGCCTCTACCAAGTCACCATTCTCCTAGGTTTCCAAGAAATGAGTGTGTGTCGATGGTCACATTGAAGCAGGTGACGTGGGATATAACTCTCGGCGCAAAGACTGCTCTTGAAAGGGTGACCCCAAGCGCAAAGAGCGAGCGCACGTAACTGCGAGAAACAGTCGGTGGTTGTGCGGCTATTCTCTTGTGATGCGATAGGGCTTATATCGTCTTGGGGCGAGTTCGTATCATGCCTAAGGTACCTGAATCAGATAACTTGCCCTCTCAAGTAATGCAGATGAAATGGTATACCTGCCTTGCGGCGAATCTGGCTGCGATCTTAAACTCCTATGGGATCAGGACGAAACAGTGGAAGGATGAGCGCGGACTTGCAGCAATGCGTAATGTTGATGACGCGCTAGTGACAGAACTCTACTATTGCCTATCGAATAGTTTCGAGAGATACGAGGAGTCCGACGTACTCCCCAAACTAACCAGCCTTATACCGCCCACGAGAACCGTCGAAGCCCACAAGGACAGGAAATCATCTTTTTACGAGTGGTGGGCGGCCGTCACCGACCACATAAAGCGAAAGTCGTATGTTCTCATCTCGTACAAGCTACCGAACGGCGACTCCCACATCGTCACGGCCTATCAGGTCGAGAGCGACGTATTGTCGGTGTATGACCCTGCGGGAGGGCGACGTGACTGGGAATGGCACCAGCTATGTGAAATGTGGGACGCCCAGCCAAAGCTACTCAATGGCGACATTCTCGTTGTCACACAGGCGTGATGACACGGGCTAGCAAGGTGCGGCTGGATATCCGCAAACTCATTTGCCTTTGCGAGCAAGAGGCAGACGTTTAGTTACCATAATACTCACCTAACGAGTTGTAACGCCAGTATGACCCATGTTAGATATATCTCCTTGAGCGGCTGCGGCGCGAGCATCAAGGCGCACCTTTCGCTTGACGAAAGTGCGATATGCAAGCGCAGCGGAGCACCGCACATAACCCCATTATTGATGGTATGGATTACAGCACTTGGTATACCCTGAGGTTGAGCGTCGTTATACAATAACCCCGTCGTTGTATATCCTAAGTTTGAAGGATAACGCATTAGGACTCAAGCACAAATGCGGGTGAAACGCCTCAAGAACACGCCCGATTGCTCCATGTCGAAAATGAGGGTCAGCTATCGCGTCCCTGTATACCTAAGTTATTGAATTGAGAGATAATGCAAACGTGTGTTGTATAGAAGATCAGGCTCGGCCTTAACGAATATAGAATTGGAATAGTGAAAATGGTACGGCTGGTCTTTGTTTATTCCGCGCTGGTCAGGCTGAAGAGAGTCTGCTTGTTATGATATAACAAGACTTCGAACGATACATAGGGCAAGACTTATAGCGAGCGGCTGATTTCCTACTAACAAGACGGCCGTGATTGCGAGTGGACAAATATTCTGAGAGGTGGCTAAGCTGCTACCCAGCGCGCCAGCACAAGCGCAGGCTTGCAGTTCTCGAACGGTTTGCTGACGTAGTTGGTCAGGAACCTGCCGAGCTTCTTGAGCAAGCCCGCAGGGGGCAATCTGAGGGGCGGGACCCAGAGGAAGTGGAAGATGCACTAAGAAAATACTATAAATCCCTAATAGAAGCGAAGCGAGCCCCGAGCACAGCGGCTCAATGGTACGCAGTAGTGAGGAGTTACTTCACAAGAAACTATGTTTCTCTTCATAGGTTTCCTCGCGACATTGGAGTCACTGGACCTGTCTACCCGACAGGGGATGTTCTCTCTCAGAAGCAAGTGCGGAGGATGGTTCAAACCAGAAACAGCAAGCGTGACCAGCTAGTCATCGCGTTCCTTGCACAGAGCGGTCAGCGAATTGGGGTTCTCACGGCCATGAAACGAAACATGATCAGGGAAAAAAGGTGGAAAGGACATTCGTACGGTTTGGTCGAAGTGGGTCCGAATCTGGAGAATCCCAAAGGTCAGAACGTGAACAAGTATCAAGTTCACTATCAGTTCGTAATAGGCAAAGATACTATGAAACTCATACATCAGGTCAGGAGCAAGGGAGGTTGGTTGATCAACGTCTCGTTGAGGCAGATGAACAGAATTGTGGGCGAGGCGGCTGAGGAGGTTGGTGCCCAACAGCCCATAGAAACTAAGCTTAGTGGACGATATTTGCATAGAGTTCACCCGCATGTGTTCCGCAAATACTGGAAACGCCAAATGAAGGCAGGCGGAGCCAAAGACCGCGATCTGCTGGATTTCCTCATGGCTCACAAGTTGCCTTACGGCGGAGCCTACGACGCATTCCCAGACGAGGACTTGCTCAAGGCATACAGGAGGGCGGAAAGGAAGCTCGAAGTCCTCTAGAGAAGCTGGTGTTGTATGAGCAAATCAGTGGTGATATCTGGGTGAGGATTGAAAGAGTTAGATTTGTGAAGGTTCTGCCTCAAGGCGCGGCTACGGTGTACTCTGGGCCTGTGTCACCCAATGTGATTATAGCTCGGCACCTTATGGCGACAGGGGAATATGCTGAGATGAAGTCTACCGATGGCGGCAGATTCAGGGCCATTGGGCGAGTGCTCCGCGAGAGCCATTATGTGCTTGAGACGTATGCACATCCTACGGACCCTCTGATTGTATACATACATGCTGTTAAGGAGACAACGAGGAAGAAGGGTAAGTGAGTTTTTGGGGCACTCGGATAAACTGCTATTGTCTCTCTTTTTCCATCATAGCTAGATCGCGAATGCTATTTCGCACTTCGCATTTGGCCTCAAATTGAGGCTGATAACGCTCTCCTAAAGAAGCTCCTAGATAGATACAAGAAAGAATCAACACGTATTTAGTCCAAAGCTTCCACATCACTTCAGGCCACAACCACCACAAACTCTTCTGGTCTCGAAAGGAGCGAGCTCGTGAGTCTCACCATTAGACTTGACGCATGAAAACAAAACCGGAGCACGGTGAACACACTGGCCCCCACGCGTAGAATTAACACTTTCCAAGTGCTTCAAGAGTTACCAATAAGCATTGGCTGAGAAGGCGTTGCTTTGGTGTGTGTAAGAACGGATATGCCCCCTATGGGGGGGTATTTTCTCGTTCTTGTATTTTCATTGTGGGTGTTTTGTGGTGTGATTGGGCCGTTAGGTTGGGTGTCTGAGAAGGAGGTCAGCTGGTGCACACACACACATAAAACTGAGTAAACTGACGGTTCAATTTTGGATGCTCGCACCACTAAACCAGTACCACACACACTTTCTAACGGATGCTCGCTTCGCTCGCAGAACGTATCCTTTGCTGACTTGTCTTTCCCGCTTTCGGCTTGGTAAATCGTGTATCACTGTGTTGTTCTGCGGCTCTTCCGCCCCTCAAGCTCTGTCAGTCAGCAGGATTCGAGCTGTTTGGCATCATTATAGACAGCACATACTTCCCGTCGTTCTGGATTCCTAGTAGAACGAAGAAAGATCAGTCTAAGGGAATACTCCATTCGCTGAGAAATCACGAATACGTGCTGGTTTTCCGAAAACAGTGAGATTCGTAGGTTGTGCGAACATCCATCGATATTCCGGTGACGCTCGATTGAGGATTGCGTACGGCCAAATGGACATCTAATTGGCCATCGAAAAATATAATAACTAGATCGATAATTGGATTACTCTATGAGTACTGCTAGCCTAAACAGAGTAGTAGCAGGCATGAACGTTCCTGTATCCCTGATGATGGACCAGAAAATCAAGACGACTCTCAGCGTCCCGGAAAGCTTGAATGAAAAGGTCGAGAAGCTATCTAAAGAGCTTGACCTCACAAAAAGCCTACTCTTCGTCGTTGGCATGCTGATGCTTCTGAAATTCCTCGATGACTCTGAGACGAAGCGGTGATGTCATGATGGAAACAGGATGTGTCCGCATTGAATTTGATTATTTCGAGCCAGCCAAGAACGCGTTCTTGTCCGAAGGATTAGACGAGAACGTTCCTCAGGTTTGGAAGCCTGGACAACGCTGGGGTGGAGCCAAGCTTCTCGACAAGAACAATGAGATGCACGTCCGGATCATCGAACGATATGACGGCTTCGGACGATTTCTAATTGTCGATTCGGAAATAGAAGTTCCGCGCGATTATTTGGAACATTTGTCCCAAGAGTTCAAGGCTCAGCCATACTATGGACCGGTTTTGGACATATTGAGGCGATATGGGATACCTCACTCTAACGTCGGCTTTCTTCAACCAGACCCAGTTGTCGTGAATAGACCTACTCAACTGACGCCGTGGAAACCACTACTGGGCGTTGTAGTAGTATTGGCCGCGATCGGATTTTTCGGTAGCTTCTTCGACTAAGCTTCTCATCCAACTCTGGATCTCGTGACTCTCTCGGCATAGCTTTCTTGGCATCATAGAAGGGCCTCGGATAATAGCGATTGCTTTCACCTCCCACGAATGGCACACTGTTCGAGAACGAAGCTTCGATTAAACTGCTTGAGATTGTATGTGCAGATAACCAGGCAAACCAAGACAGGACAACTAGACTCATTCATCATGCTGCAAGAAACATGCCTCTTTCTGCGAGCGAAGCGAGCAACGTGTGTGTGCGGGTCTCATGGTGCGAGCGTCGTAATTTGAACCGTTGATTTTCGATTTTGTGTGTGTGCGCACCAAGGTACCCGACGACGACTGTTAGGGTTCAGGTGACCGCCGGCAGATTCCTGTCAGTCATCACCTTCAAAATACGTCTTGGCAAAGTCCCCCGCTATGTCTTGGTACTTCTCGATGGCAGGATGTGGTTTACGTAGCTTCATATCGTAGGTACCTGCTTCTCTTGCTAGATCTCTGAACACAGACGGTTGCACCCTGTCCCCAGACTCCTTGATCAGATAACCGGTCAAAGCGTTGACGACAATTCTTTCCAACCAAAGCATTGCCGGAGCTCTTATCTCAATTCGTTTGTCGCCTCTTGGCGCCACGTATACGATGCTTGTTCTCCCAAGAAAGTCCGCCATGCTGACGGGGCTAGGTAAGTCCTCTCCATCGTGAACGAAACTATTGCGTATGAAGTATGCGGAAAGCAATCTCTTCTTGAGTAGATCTATTTCTCCTTCAGCCGCCAAGACACCAGTTGGCAGATACTTGCAGATGAACTCCACGAACTTCACGGAACTCGGGATTCTCCTCGATCTATTCCTCTTAAACTTGGAACCATAGAAACTCTCATACAGGGTCCATGCCACGTCACTTTCCCGAATATCCATACTGTTGGAGAGACACTCGATTGCCACAACTAGCAGAAAGAACGAGACAACAGGTTCCTTCAAAAGCCTTTAGGAGGCGTAAGCAATCGATGGTTTGAACCTGCTCTTCTAACGATTTTGTAGCGTTAACTACTAATCAACACTGGGTTTTCGAAAGGGCATTGCATCCCAAATACTCTAAATGCAGCATTAACTAGTCATGCACACGGTCATTTGGAATGACGGCTTTTCCCGACACGCGTGAATTCGTGCCTACCCTTGTATTTAGCAAGTACGAGCAGTATTACCCGTGTGAGCTGTTCTTTGACGGGAGGAGAGACGTCATTACAAACAAAGAGCGCTATGATGGAAAGACAGATAGCGACAAGTCAGAAATGATCTGCTGCTACTATGCAGTGTTTTCAGGACTGCAGTATTATGTTTACGAGTATTGGTTTTACTACGCATTCAACCCGTACGCAATAATCGACATTTCCAGAAATATTGCACTGGTCGATAATCATGAACATGATTTCGAGTCGGCTTACGTGTACGTTAATAAGGAGACGCTTCGACCGGAGAGAATTGTGTTAAACCAGCATTTCTGGCATAACATAGAGGAATCTAGCGGCGGCCAAATCAAGGTATTCGTCGAAAGAGGTGGCCATGGAATGTTCAGCATCAGAAATCACTGGCTGACATGGCTTATGGACAAACTGAAAATGCTGAAATGGGATTCCGGGGGCTTAGAGATCAAACCGAGCCGGATGATTGCAGTCGACGAGCTTAGAAAAGGGGTAATGCAAGATCCTGGCAGTATCGTGGATACGTCAGGGAAGATCATTGGAAACGATTACAATTCGTCAAGGATTGGGAAAATGTTCGGTCCGTCAGCACCTTGGTGGCGGCCTCACTACTATCTTCCGGAGATTCTACTAAGAGGATTAGATAGAGTCGTTCCAGACAGAGTTGCGTTGGCTTTCAAGCTTCCAAGTACCCCACCTCTATCCATGTTCGGCTCTGTGAGTCTGCCGCAGGGCTACGAGCGTTTGGAACAAGCCGCTAAAAGGGCTTTAGAAGTCGGCATGCTAACCACTACCCAATTCAGAGAACTGGGAAAGCGAGGGCTTCTGGGCCTGCCGGGACGCCGCATTACAGCGGGACGCGTTGAAACGGGCCCTTCGAGGAAAAGGCACAGGGACTCGAGGGTCGCATAAAGTGGAAGAGCCCAAAACGCGAATAGCAGAATCCGTAGATAATTACCTGAAGACATCGGGCACTCATTTCGGCAAATACGATCCACTACTATTTCTTCTTTCATTTGAGCGCGGGCCACTACACTCGCCTGCTAGCTTCATGATGCTAAGACAGGCAGATCGATTCTCGCCTGATTATGTGCAACACGCACTGAACACGGCGGGATACTATCATGAGTACAGGCATGTATGGGACGTGTTCACAACCCTGAACTGCCTCCACCACGCGTTAGAGGCAGTTAAACTCAATAGAGAATTTTCGGATCTCGTCATCTCGTTTTCGCAGAAAGGAAAGCAAATCGGACTGCCTCTGATTTCACGAAGTGACCCGGAACTCCGAAACCACATACAAAAAGCGAAACGTCAAACGCTTTTGGAGGTGGTGTCCAATGGATTCAGCAGATTGGAAAACCCAGCCCTATTTGCCCGGCTATCCACGCACCCAGAAGAGTTTTTTCCAGAAGACACAGCGCTTCCCGCTGTAGAAGAGTGTGTTCTCGGTGCGAGGCCAATACTCGAGACATTGGGACAACTGTGGGGCGTATCCGCCTTGACCTTTGATCCCGAGCTAGTCAACACACTCATGGAGAGAATTTGGTGGGGCAAGGAAACTTTTCGAGAGTCGTGGCCGTACGTTCTCATTCTGTCAAGATTCAAGAACGCGTTGCGAGAAGTCGGAGACAAAGTCGAGTACGGAGGTACAATCGCAATTCTAGATCTGGCTTTGCAGAGCGAAACCGAGCACCCAGGCGTTAGACTCTTGAAAATCCTCGGCGCAATCAAAAATGAACAGATCGGCCCCTTTCCCAACCCCACTCAATTCCAAGAAGATCTCTGCGAAAAACTTGGATGGGAGACACCACGGGCTGCGCTTTCGAAGTTTCTTGCAAAACTCGAGAATGAGACCCAGAAGCCATCAGACCACTATGGAACAATCTTTCTAAATGACGCAGCTGAAGCCATTCGCCTAAGACTTTCTCAGCCTGATACCGTGTTCAAACCATCAATTTGGGAGGAGGGACTGCTATCGGCTGGAATTCAACGAATACTCATCGAGATGCCCTCCTTCTACGCCCAAGAAAGGATCCAAGTTCTCTATGCCAACCCAAGCCCCCGTACCAAATCTTACTTAGAATATGTGATAATCGATCATGTAAGGAGGCAGTCGTATTATGAGAGACGTATTCGTTGTCCTTGGGCAGAGAAGAGTCATCCCGTGAACGCCCAACCCTATGATTGCAGCGAGAAGAAACTGACACGGTGTTCAGTTTCGAGCAGTGGTAGCGGCAGAACAGAATGTCTGTTCTTTGATATATGTGAGCACTTAGGATTCTATACTCCAGCTGCGACGTAAAAATGCCAAGTCAGGAACTCCAGAACGCTGTGGCCTCAGCGTGCAACAGGTACCATCTGCACCTACAATTGAGGGATCGAGATGTCGCAAGACCGTTCATCCTAACCTACTCGATTCACAATCTTGATTTGCCCGAAAAATACGAACTCTCAGTCGTCGGACACGAACTGTGGCATTTAACAGGAACATCGGCCACCGGACCCAAAAGGGAGCTATTGCTGAATGCTCTGAGGGACGAGATGAGTCAAAGTCCCAGCAGAGAGTCTGTTGAGGAATTCAATCGAAGCTATGCATTGTTATGGGAGGCTCTGGCGTACGATGCTCAACTACGACTTGAGAGTACATCTGTGGAACTGGCGGAGCAAATTCAGATAACCATTGAGAGCGACAAGGCTCTTGCGGACCTGGTTTCTTCAGTTCGTCAGTTGACCAATCTCGTGATTCCCTTCGTCAAACAATCTTCGGTTCCATCAGTTGACCTAGTCATTGGCTACCTGCATGAATGTATGGATCTGTTGGGCAGGTTGAATGTTCCTCCAGAAGATATCAAAACTGCATTCAAATCTTGCCCGAATACTTTCGCGACGCGCCTATCAGATCTAGAGAAATCAAGCTGGACGGCTCTAACATTTGACTCAATATTGTCAAGCCTCCCAGAGAGCGTGCGGCGATCGGGCAGGATTTTCAAGTTAGTGGATGTTTCAGATCCTAGAAATGTTCGAGAGTTTTCCCTGTCTCGAGTTAGATCAGGATTCAATCACGACTTTTTCATCCAAAATCTTCGGTTCCACGAAGCGCTCCTTGAGTTGGTCGCAATTGACACTTCGGAGCTCTTGGCCAAATACGTGGGAGCCATGCTAGATGAATTCGGAGTCACTTCGCCAGTTGTATATCGAACAGTGGATTCGCTTGAAACAGCAGTTCCCCGAGTGATTCGAACCCATGTGCAAAATCCGCCTTGCGAATCTACCTTTCGCCGTTTGGGCGAGCACATCAGACTTGGCCAAACGTATGCCACGAAGTGGAAGATTAGATTGGAGCGTGCGCAACTAATGCAGGAATCACGGAGGCACATAGACTTCTTGCGATCACTCTACCGCTTCTCCGACGATCTAGTTTGTCCGGATAATCGTGACATTGAGAACTACAGATGCGCCCTATATTCTAAGTTGCGCAAGATGATTGTAAGCTATGTTCGGCTTGACCGATCTTCGTCTAAGAGCACATACAACTCTTTCACAATGACAGGACTGTGCGCAAATTCTGAACGTGATCTGCGTTAACGGTCATTAGTGCGTCCGTCACCCTATTGACTAGCTATCTGAGATCCAGCGAGGTCTCCAGTATTGCTTGACTTGGTCCTTTCCTGTATCCTGGGCTGCTAGAGTATACGAGAAGAGGACGCTTCAAGATAACAGAGAAAGGCGCGGAAGTCTTGAAGACCAATCCATCTAAGATTGATATGAAGTATCTCGAACAGTTCCCCGAGTTTGTTGCTTTCAGGACTTCAAGAAAAGAAGTGGAACGGCTACCAACCGATAGAGAAGAAGTGTACGTCAAGCAAACACCCCGCGAACTACTGGAAGACGGTCACCAGAGAATCAGAGGGGAATTGGTTCAAGACTTGCTGAACCGCGTTAAAGATTGCTCTCCCGAGTTCTTTGAGAGAATGGTTGTGGAATTGTTGGTGAAGATGGGTTACGGGGGGTCACAGAAAGATGCAGGCAAAGCAATCGGAAGAACAGGCGATGAAGGCATCGACGGCATAATCAAGGAAGAGAAGCTGGGACTGGACGTAATCTCAAACTTCCATTCATTCAAGCTCGATCGAATGGTTGACAGTAACTCCTTTGCTCTCATGGAGTCTGTTATCAAGAAGACTTTGGCAACGTGCGGGCAGAATTTTCTATCGGAGATTAGTCTCGACCAAATTGGTCAGCGGTGAACTATGCTTCGTTGTTCTAAGTCTATGTCCACTGTCTAAGAAGCCCGAATAGTTCGAATGGGTCTAACGAATTTGCCAGTTTTATTGTGAATTTTTCGGAGGCCCTGCCACGCAATTCTGCTAGCAGCGAGTCTTTCCGCTCGTCTCTTTGCTGGTTATGTACACATCCTCAGCGTGACCTGGTGCGCCTGACGTGCATGCTGTAACTCTAGGGGGTTTCCATGGATCTAGCTTCTTCATCTTCATATGGTTCTAGCCACCAAGTTGTGCGTCGCATGGATGACTACTTAACATTTTCGCATCCTCAAACATCGCATCGCCCAGTGCCAAGCAGTTGCGCACGCAGTACTTTCTGTCTAAGCATCGAGCGCAAGTTTCGTTAATAGGCGCAGCCTTCCGGTAGAAAGACCAATCACCTTCCAGCCATAGTCCAAGAAAACCATCTTTGATGTTACCGACGACGGCACTGGGGTGATGTGCGATAAACTGACAACCGCTCAGACTGCCGTCGCTTTCTATGTGGGCTCGACTGATCCCTGCTTCACATATCATCGGTGTATTGTATGGAAGCGCGTCCTCTTTAGAAATAATAGAGCGAGCGCAATAGCCCGTATCCGACAGCAGGTCCATGTGTCTTTCCATTGCCTTCACTTGCGCTACAGTTAGTCTAGCCAAGCTCCCTCTTGGCACGAACGGGGTCACTTTCATCCTGATTCCAAGTTTGCGGGCAATCTGCGCCAGAGGTTTTATGTGCTCAAAGTTGGGACCAAAGAACGTGAAGTTTATTGCGACTCGCAAACCGTCCACTTGAATGGCCGACTCGATAGCATTCATTGCTTTCGCAAATGTGCCGGGAAGTCCGCTGATAGCGTCTTGAGTTGCGTCCGACGAGTCCAGACTTACGACTACGTCAGTGAGCCCATTCTCCTTCAAGATAACAAATGCCTCTTTGTCGCACTTGTAACCTCGCGTTGCAAGCGCGCGGCTCCGGATGCCGGCTTCTCTTGCCACTCTTAGGAAATGAATAACGTCAGGTAAGACCAGCTCCGGTTCGCCTCCAGAGAAGGTAATTAGTCTGCATCCGAGCGTACTAATTTCGTTGATCGCTTTGTCCATTAAGTCTCGGTCGACGGGTCTCCCGACCGAAATCGGCTTCCTCAGGCAGTAACAACAATCGTAGGGACACGCATCTGTTACAGATATTACCGCATTACTCAAGCCGCATGGCCCTCTGTCGAAACGGTCAAGGTTTTCGATGACTTTCTGGTAGTCCATCCTTTCTAGCTCAATATCTCTCGTTTCAACAAGCCCGTTTTCAGTCATGAGCCTGAGCAATTGTCCTAATTCCGAGCGATTCGATTCTCCTCCGTGATCAGCTATTCTCTGACTCCACTCCGATATGTCAGCGGGACCATTGAGACACAAGATCGCAATGGCCGCATCATGGTCAAGGGCAAAGGAGGTGCCATTGCCTCCGAGTAAAGTGTAGTCTGAACCGTTTTGTTCCCTTATCACATTCAACTCTGAAAGAATCCAGTAATCCGTCAAGAAACCAGCCATCTATGAAAATCGCTTGTTTTCTTATTAGCCTTCGCCATTCGCTTTCCTCTACAGAAAGGATGCGGAAATGTTATCTGCGATGCCCATGAGAATCAAACGGAAGCGAACAGTTCCTGGATACGAGATGGCTTTTTCCGACAACTCAAACGGCACCTGAGGTCAAGATAGCCTACGGGTCAAAGAGAGTGAAGAGCCGTCGAGAAGTCAGCGAGAGCAAGTATTTCTCGGGCAAAGCGAGAAGACCAAACCCATTGTACCTTCGAAAGGAAGCGTTCGGAGGCATCGCACAAAGAGGAGCAACCGTCTATCTGTTGAATAAGCCTGCTTTTCGTGTACTCAGCGACTATGTAAATCGGCGAGGCGTGACCACCGACCAGTTAAGGCTGTTTAAGGAAATGGGCCTGATTTAGATGGACCCAGATTTTCTTTCATCAGTGAGAGGGCCTTCAGTCGTTGGATTTGAAGTAACTCCCTATTGCAACCGAAGGTGCATCCACTGCGAACCTGCGAAGGTTACTGATGGAAATTACTACCTTGAGCACCCTCTTTCAACTCGAGATGTTCTTCGCATAATCGACAGGTTGGGCGACGGAGAGGTCCATTACGTATTCCTCACGGGCGGGGAGCCGACCTTCAGAGACGATCTCCCGCAGATCATTCGGAGATGCTTCGAAAGAGAAGTGTATCCTAACTTGTTGACCACAGGAGAGAGGGCAGACGATAGGTTAGCGAGCGAATTGTATGATCTAGGACTGGAAAACGTGCAGATTTCCATGGAAGGGCCGCAGAAAATACATGATGCAATAACTGGGACGCCGGGAGCATTCGAGAAGACTGTTAGAGGCATCAAGGCCTTCGTCCGAGCAGGCCTAAATGTGTGCGTAACCAGTGTCGCAATGAAACCCAGTCTCCCCCATCTGGCCGGTCTGATCCCTGAGCTAGCCAAATTGGGCGTATATGGTTATGGAACGGTCAGGCTGAGAGCTCACAGACCGCAGGATTTTCGACTCGTTCCCACCAAGAATATGCTCCTGACTCAGAACGAAAGGATCAAAGAAGCTTGTGGGAATCACGGCGTAGAGCTTCTAAAAATCTACGATGGACTAGGTACTACCACCGAAGAGATCCCAGACACACATTATCCGTCAGCGTTCATCTGCAATGCGGGCAAGATAAAAATGGAAATCCTGAGCAATGGCGACGTCGTTCCTTGCAAATCATTCAAGCGACCTGACTTCGTAGTAGGAAACCTGCTCAGGGATACTGTAGAAGATGTCTGGAACCATTCGGTCATGAGAACCTTCAGGCATATGACACCCGACGAATATTTGGGTGAATGTGCTGCATGCGAACTGAAGGTATCTTGTCATTGCTGCAGAGCTGTAGCTTACAACTTAACAGGAGAACTGTTCAGTCCTGATCCATCCTGTTGCCTCATCAACTCTGAGCTTTGCAAGGAAGCGCTGGTCTGAAGCGGAAACCTCATTGCCGTACGCTTTCTAATGTTTCTGATATGCTGTTTGTGCATTCGACATTCACCAATTATCCGCGGATTTTAGTCTGAAAAGTCGAAAGACCTAGTGTATGATCTGAGACGGGGATAGTGAGACGTGCAAGGGAAATAGAGTTTCGCCTATCCGCCGTTGTCTTACGATCGCCCCGCGGCTGCTGACCAACAGGGGACGGTTTCCTCAAGGAAGTCATCAGGAATATCGACTTCCGACTTCAACTTCGATTCGCATAGGCAAAATGGTGGTTCTGCATGTTTGGCGAGGAAGGAACGTGAGAGAGGGAGGAAGAAACGTCTCAACGATCGAGATCACAGTGACAAAACCGACCTAACGGCGACAGTAGACGACCGCGAACAACATAGGTTTCTAGGGTTTCAGTCGAAGAGTTTGCGCGCTGCCTCCCAACTTACTTACTTGAACCCTCTCGTCGCCGCAAACTCTGGACTGTTTCGTTACTTCTTTGGTTTCTTCTTTGCTTTCTTCTTCGCTTTCGGCACAGAAATCACGTGTAGATCTAGTGTCGCTATTGCAGGTTTAACACTTCCGACCGCCACGAAGCTCTGTCAGCGCGGTCTCTTGGTGCGGGCGTCGTGATTTGGACAGTTGATTTGTGTGTGTCCTGCATTTGGAGCTAGACAATGAGATGACACATGTGGAATCGACGAAGTCCGGTCTCGAACTTTTTCAGAGACTTCACGCTGTGTCTCGTGACGACACCTAACATGATCCTTGCAACAGAGTCTATCCTTGGACGTAACTATGTGTTCGTTATCGTCCGAAGCTTTGCATCGTCGAGGTATCTATCCGCCGATGACACCGAGAGCCTTAGCTACATCAGGCACTGCGAGAATGACGGTTGTTTTTGTAGATCCCTCTGAAGTTGTCGCGTATGCGTACTTGATGTTGATCTTGGCTTGAGCGAGCTTCCCCGCGACCTCGCCAAGCGCGCCTGGTCTGTTCTCCAGCTCTATCGCTATTGCTTCTTCCTCGGAGAATCGGATCTTCGCAGCCTTCAAGGCGTCCTTGGCTTTGTTTGGATTATCGACCAGTAGCCTAACTTTGCCTCTGCCTGCAATTACGGCTCCATCCACAGCGGAGATGTTGACTCCTGCGTCCCTTAAGGTTGAGCAGAGCTGCGCCAGAGTACCTGGCTTGTTCTGTAATGTGACTGCGATTTGAGTTACTCTTGGCATAAAATGAACCCG
>Ga0315279_10002747_pt1 | contig 25796 bp, 26 predicted proteins | sample YL17G06_20_MG_FD_203694 | JGI IMG/M metagenome (GOLD analysis project Ga0315279, IMG submission 203694) | Sediment microbial communities from Yellowstone Lake, YNP, Wyoming, USA - YL17G06_20 | ecosystem: Environmental > Aquatic > Freshwater > Lake > Sediment | place: USA: Wyoming | collected...
AAACCCAAGCCCGTGCATGCAAGGGGATCGTTCAGGTTCTTCGCCTTCCAGAGTTCAAGGCATGAGCATGAGCCCCGCTGGAAAGTGCTGAAGGGTTGATTGCCTGCCCCTGAAGCAATGGCAGAAATTGATCCAGCTTGGCTTGGAGTACGTGTTCCACGCCGTCACCATTTCCGAAGAGACAGGATCCGAGAAACTCACCACGGACACGCTATCTAGGACACTCGAGAGACTAGGCAACGTGAAGCCTGAACGGTCGGTCTTCGTAGGTTCCGATTTGGCGAATGAAATCGCGCCTGCAAATGCGGCCAAGATGCTCACCGTAAGGATCAAGACTGGAGCGCATCGAACAAGCACACCGAAAACTGTCGAAGAGAAACCGGCGTTTGAGATAAACAGACTGTCAGACATGTTCGAGATCCTACGAAGGAGCACCTAGGAGCGCAAGTTCGCTCCAACCGAGACTGATTCAGCTCGGACTCGAGCACATATCCCATGCCGTCACCATGCCAGTAGAGGCCGGATCGGAGATCCTCAACACGGAGGCGCTTTCCAAGATGGCACGAGGATTCAGGTAGTGCAGGCAAAGTGATTCTGATCCCCGATACGCGCCTCACCGAAAGCGTGTCGTTTTGACGTGCCATACCACAACATATGGCACACCATCGAACTGTTCGCCATCGAGCATGGTTACCGCAAAGACTTGGCCTCGGCGCCTATGCTCTCGTATAGGAAATCGCTCATTCTCAGCTAGTAAGATTCGCATGCAGCTCGCGCATGAAGTGGGATCCACCGAGATGGGCTGTCATACAACTAAGAAAGGGTGTCATACACCCTTCACTCTATCAAGACCCTCATGGACACTCTGAAGAATCAGATGTGCGGGCTTGGTGTAGCCGAAATATGAGAATAAGGATTCTAATGATGGCCACAGACCGACCCCCTCTGGGGAAGGGGGTACCTATAGACCCCTAGTCCACTCACGAGACACGCACGTGCAAAGGATCGCCGACAATTCAGACGAGACTCCCGAACCTGTACTATTTGGGTTAGAAAGTGAGGCGATACAGGTGAGAATTACGGTCTCTGAGTATGTGCGGGAGCTATGGTGGCCCATTTGAGCGTACTGAAACCGTGGGATATACCCTAGATTCGAGCACAGAAAACAAGGATACCAGTCACCCTAGTTCCGATCGCGCCATGAAGGCTGTGGCACACTCTTTCTTTCATGGCGCAGGGGAGAAGAATTGAGGAGAAATTGGCACCTTCTACGGCCGTGCGGCCTCAATAGTCGCGACAGTCACGCATTTCTCCATTCCATCCTCCTCTACACATGATCACGCTTCAGTTCGCTTGGGCATGTGTTCATTGACTCTTGACCTCGTCATTCACACTCGTGTGAGCCCTTGTGTCGTCGATGACTCTCTCTACTGTTGGCCTTGTGTCAGTTGTCTTAGGGCACATGATAGACATGATTCTTGAAGTCTCTCAGCATTTTCTTGTAGCTGGAACCAACGCGGGAAGGCAGGTCGTCAAGATGACGCCACACGTACCTCACCAGTTTCTTTGTCCGTTGCAGTTCTTGTGGTGATGGCAGACAGGTTGATAGGCAAATGCTGATGTCGGACCTGTGTCTGAAGTTGGTCGAGTACACCCCCACAAGCATGCAGTCACCGGTTGGACGTAGACCGATCTCATGCAGCTGCCGATCTGCGGTCTGACGCAGTGATTCGCCCTTGATGATTCGCCCGCCTGGAAGTGCCCAGCGATCGTTATACGGGTAGATCTTCCTGAGCCCTAGTAACACGCAGGTGTCGCGCTTCACTGGCCTGTGGATGATGAGATCCACGCAGGCAATAGGCATGCTATGCAGAATGTGCTTCCACAATTCGCTCGGAATGGTCTTTTCTCGCTTCACGCCAATCCTGCCTGAGGTCCGCAATGCTACCACGCCTCAATCTTGACTTCGGCCTCGACTGTTCGCCAATCCTGTGATCCGTGGTTATGTGATTTGTGGGTCAGCGCTAGGAGCCGATTTCACAACCCCATTTTGGAATCAGTCGACCAGTGAAAGACAATATCACACCGGTAGCTGCTCAAGGATGATGAAGAAGCCTAAAGTGTCAGTATCCATTCGTCTTGAAGAACTGGAAGCTGAGAGACGGCTAGTTTAGGAGAGTCCAGCAGTCACTGGTGGATAGTGGGTCTCAGGGATTAGGGACAGCCAAGTGAGTCAGCGCTTTTCGGATATCATGTCCTTGACTGCCGGTCTAACGGCTTGTTCACTGTCGTACTTCACTTGCCAGCCTCTCGCGGTGAGCTTGCCTATATCGAGAAGCATATTCTTGACGTCGCCGACCCAGCCTCTTCCGCCATCAACTCTCCCTGTGAAATTGAACTTGACGTCCTCAAGGCCCATTTCCTGTGCTACTATCTCCGAGATCTTTATGACTTTGAGCTGGTCCCTGACCCGACATTGAAGACTTCGATTCTCTGCTCCGTCACTTCGCATGCCTTGAGGATAGCGTTGGCGCAGTCATGTATGTGAAGAAATGATTTTGCCTGATCGCCGTCCCCGAGCATCTGGAGTTGCTTTGGGTTCTTTCTGAGTCTCTTCGTGAAGTCGTTGAGCACGCCGCGCCTGCTTCTTGGGCCGACTACGTTTGCTAGCCGGAGTATCACTGCTTTCTTCTTGTACGTGTGGCAGTACGAGGCGATAAGCGCTTCTGAAGCGACTTCTGATGCCCCATAAATCGATATTGGTTCTAGAGGGCTGCAGTTCTCTGGTGTTGGAATCGTCTTGGCATCGCCGTATACCGCGGATGTGGACGCGAAGACGACCATGGTGACGTCACTCCGCTTCATCGCTTCGAGCAAGACTTGAGTGGCATAGGCATTCTCACGAAAACAGGTTCGCGCGTTAACAAGTGCCAGTCGGACTTCAGGAACTGCAGCGAAGTGGTAGATGATATCGGCTCCGGCAATTGCTTTCCTGACGTTTGCAGGGTTCTTGCAGTCTCCGGTAATCAGTTTGATGCTGGGCTTTCCTCTGACGGCACTTCGGAGATTGTCAATGTTGCCGGATGAGAGATTATCCAGGACTGAGACGTGTTCACCACGCTTTCGTATTGCTTCTCACAGGTGACTTCCTATGAAGCCAGCTCTGCCAGTCACGAGTGATCTGGAATTCAAGGTCGCACCTTAGCGCAATAGCAGGCATTGGAGCTTAAACCTGCCTGCGAGTGTGAGTCATGTCGCATGTCTCCGGTGATACGAAGACATACGAAGGTTGGCGTTGTGCTGTTTGGGGATGCCAGTGTCGCAGGCGCGTTCATTGATGCCTTCGCAGATGGCATGGCGCAAGAACTTCGGACGATTCCTCAGCAACTAGGCGTCCAAGGCTCTACGTCTTGTCCTTGGCTCTGTGGTCTGTCCGATGCTCTCAGGCTTGTATCTCATGATCCAGGTCTAGCGAGAGTATTCTCCGATACAATCAACGACCTCAGGCCGTCTTCGAGAGATACCTTGGGGCAGAACCCAAGAATCTCACTTGCCTTTGAGGTTTCTGCGCATGATCGCATTATGTCTCCTGGGCGAGAGCTCAGGTGCAGCTTACGCAGCCTAGCTTGACCGGTCAACACCAGAAGTTGTTTCGCCAACGCCAGAATCGACGTGGGGGTTCCCGTACCAACGTTCAAAACTCGTCCTGACGCGCGTTGTTTCTCGGCTGCCAAAAGCGTGGCATTGACGACGTCGTCGACATGGATGAAGTCTCTCACTTGGTGACCGGTACCGCGTATCCGCAGTGGTTTTCTCTCTCGAATTTTCTTCAGGAATTCCGGTATGACCGCTGCCTCGCCAGAAGCCCTCTGCCTTGACCCGTACACGTTGAAGTAGCGAAGGCAGACAGTATCTACACCATATGTTCTCTGAAAAGCCCGACAGTAGCTCTCACTCGCCAGTTTTGAAGCCCCGTAGGGGTTGATTGGATTGGCAGGCGCATTCTCAGCCATCGAAGGATGACCGGATTCCCCGTAGACTGCAGCGGAGGAAGCGAAAACGAAGCATTCGACGTGTGATTTCACTGCCACGTTGAGGAGGTTGAGTGTGCCCGTGACGTTCGTAGCGTTCAACAACAACGGATTGTTGACTGCCACGCGGTGGTCGGTCAAAGCTGCCAAGTGGAATACAACGCGTGCACTTTGCAGCGTTTTGGTCACGGTCTTCAGGTCTTTCACGCTGCCTCGCACGATCTCGACCCGCCCACTCCGCATTGCAGCCCGCAAATCGGTCACTCGCCCCGTCGAAAAGTCGTCAAGAACCCTCACTGTCCGACCTGTCCTGACCAATGCGTCCACAAGATGGCTGCCGATGAATCCCGCTCCTCCAGTCACAACGCAGGTAGGGTCTCTCACCAATCTCAATACCTGCCAGCTAACTTATCGTTCAAACATATATCGATACGAGCTGCGACAGGAAAGCGCAAATCAAATGAAGCCATTTTCGAGGCGAGTAGGAGATAGAAGTTGAGGCACGCTCATTTTCAGGCAAGGATCAAACAGCATCTCAAATGACAGATGCGAACATGACTGGCATGAGTAGACGCCATTAATCGCCTCCATGATAATCTCCTAACGTCACTTGCAGGCGTAGTTGAACCGCATGACCAATTCACTAAGGCGTTTCTCAAAGGCCCGGAGATTCTGCTTCAGATTTGCTTTTTGCTCGACGACGGATCTTGCTTCGCATCCGAGTTCTCCAGCGGTTCCGGGTTCCATAAGCACCGTGATCAAAGCATCCGCTAACGCTTTGGGATCACGGGTGGGAACCAGAATTCCGTTAATCCCGGTTCTAATCCATTCTTGATTGCCGGGAATATCGGTTCCAACGCATGGTTTTGCACATGCCATGGCTTCAAGAAGTGTGGCCGAGCTGCCGTCTGAAAGTGAGGGAGTGACGTAGACATCGCATGAAGATATTATTTCCGGCATTCTATCATGCGGTACCGGACCTAGGAAGTCGACATGTTCAGCAAACCCTTGTTTTCGCACAAACTCGCGGTATCTGTCGGTGAGAGTTCCTGACCCAGCGAGTACGAAGCGAGCGGTGGGAATTCTGCTGAGTACAAGTGGAATGGCTTGAAGAAGGTAATCTACACCATAGACTGCTTCATGGGATCGAGCGCATAGGATCGTGTGCTTCCCTCCGCGATTGTGCTTACGCGAGACGAGTTCTGGCTTGAACAGGTCCAAGTCCACCGCCCATGGAAAGGACAGCAATTTGGCCGGACTGCAACCGTATTCTATTGCCGCGTTTCTCTGAACAATGCTATCCACGACAACGAGGTCCGCGATTCGCAACGCATACAGAGTCATAAGCAGGTTCAAGCGTGACCTCTTCGGCAAGAGGAGGATGTCGGATCCCCAAACCAGAAGAACTTGAGGATGAAATCCGGAGATGGCCGCGCAGAAACCGTAGGTAGGTATCCATCCGGATACGAGAATCTCGGGGTTGAGGCTCGACAACCGCTCACTAAGAATCGGTATCCCCAGACAATCTAGCATTAGCGTCTTGGGAATGTGGTTCAAGCAGTACCTATTGAGGTCGTACCGGTGGAATCTAACTCGAGTGGGCATTGATCGGCCAAACAGTCTCGCTGCCTCAGCGGAAGCATCGAAAGTCACCAGATCGACTTCGTTAGTTGATGACAGAAAATTGACGAAGGTATGATCGTATGGCGAAGTTCCAGTGTGCGCGTACAGGATTCTCATCTGCCAACAGGTCCCAATACTGGAACTAACTCTGAGGAGAACTTGAGTGTACTACCTTCGTGACTGTGTCTCGGTGAGTATTCGTCGACTTGAGGTCGTGTGTGGCACGGCTTCATCCGTGGTCACTCAGTGTCTCTGCTCTACGCGTTTGACGCTTCCTGAAAGCAACAATGAACCTTGTTGCGAACGTGGCCGTTTTCTTCTCGATTGTCAACGGACTTGTCGCCGTGACGCATGAGACCTCAGTGGCGCCACGTCCCAAGAAAGGCTTGAGTATGCTTGTCTTTCGCCTTCCAATGTCAGTGATTCTCCTTCTCAGGATAAGAAGGAGGCAATTGAAAAAGTAGGTTAATCCAAAGGATGCGAATAGGTTCAGGTGATCGATCACCATAAGACCGTTGTCATTTAGCGAATCGATCATGGATGAGATTGCCTTGTCGTACTCCCGTATGTACCAGAGGTTGTGAACGCAGAGGATTCTGTCAAAAACGCAATCCCTGATCGGGAGTGAAGAGATATCGGCGACCATGAATTCGACATCGAGGCTGTCCACATTCTGCTTGGCTACGGAGAGGATTGAACGGTTGACGTCTACTGCTACGACTGTGCATCCGAGTCTTGAGATGTACTCCGCGAATCGTCCGTTACCTGTGCCTGCGTCTAGAACGAGGTTCGCCGGGGCAGGATCGAGAAGCTGAACAATGAATTGGTCGTAGTCGCTGTCGGGGACGCTTTCAAAACCCTTCCAGCGCTCTAGTCTCTCGTGGTCTCGCTTAATCTTCGCACGATCCGGTCTGATCATCACTGATTCCTCTGAGCCATGCTCATCGCCACAAACCTACAAGGGAAAAGAGAATTCGGTGCTTCGCTGGCGTCTCGATGTCTGTGTGTTCGGGTGAAGGCTTGCTGGCATGGTCAACCCAAAGACTCGCCAGTTCGTATCTCTGCGACATATTTCGAAAGGCCTTCTCCGAAGGACGTAGTGGGAGACCAACCGATGAGCTGAGACGCCCTCTCGATGCTAGTTCGGACCCCGGCAAAGTCGCCTGGTCTTGCGGGCTCGTGCTTGATCGTAATGTCTCCGAAGATCTTGGAGAGGAAACCAACTATCTCTGATATGGTCACAAATTCCTTTCCGGCAAGGTTGATGAATTGGTTGCTTGCCATGTGCTTCAACGCTAGATGATGGGCCTTCGCAAGATCGGTCACGTAGATCCAGCAGCGTCCCTGTTTGCCGTCGCCGTAGACGGTGATGGGTTCCTTGCGCATCGCTCGCCGTACGAATGCCGCTATTGCCATGTTCGCGCGCATTCTTGGTCCGTAAGGTATGTCGTATCTCAGTATTGTGTACGGTAGAGAGTGGGATCGGTTCCAAGAGTACACAAGGTGCTCCTGACCGATTTTTGTCTTGGTATAGAGATCATTGGGTGGTGGAATGGGCGTTTCTTCTGTGACTACCCCGGTGGCTTTTCCATATACCCAGACCGATGATGCAAGTATGAAGCGTTCGATATCGCATCCAGAACACGCGCTGAGCAAGTTCAGTGTGCCCAGCTCGTTGACCTTTAGGCAATACTCGGGGTCGGTCATGGCGACGTTGACATCGGCGACTGCACCTAGGTGGAAGACGGCCTCTGCGTCCTGAACTGCATCATGAACCTCTTCCCTCGAGAGGAGGTCTCCTTTGAACCATTCAACACCGGTGGTAGGTGGCCTTGCCTTGTCGAAGACTCTAACGGCATACCCTTGACTGGTCAACGCCTCCGCTACGTGGCTGCCTATGAAACCAGACCCACCAGTGACGACTACAACCAAGATGTTCTCAACTCCTCAGATCAGAGAGGACTTCTCGAGTCACGTTGACCACCTGTTCCGCCTGCTCGCGTGTCATCTGACTGAACATTGGCGGGTTTACCATTCGGCTGCCCCATTCATCTGCTATGTCAAATCGAGCATTCTTGTCGAGGAAATCGCGAAACGCCGGCTGCAGATGTAACGGGGGCCAATACACCTCCCCGCCGTATGCCACCTTCCTCTGTCTACATTCGGTTTTGAACCGATCCCTATTCACGTTCTTCGGCAAGAAGAAAGTGTACTTGTAGTAGTTATTCAGTTGATTCTCAGGCGTCATCACGCGTTCAATCCTCATAGCATCAAAGCCGGAGTCATACACCTTTGCTATCGCATTTCGTTTTTCGATAAACTCTTGAAGCCTACGAAGTTGCAGCAGGCCCAATGCTGCAGAGATTTCGGGCATTCGCCAGTTGTAACCCAACTTGACTATTACGTTGCTGTTGAAGCTCTCCTTCCCTTGGTCCCTGACGATTCCAGCGAAGGAGGCTATCTCCTCACTATTCGTTGTTATCATGCCTCCCTCTCCGGTAGTGACCACTTTTGTAGGATAGAAGCTGAAGCAACCGGCGGAGCCTAGAGACCCGGCGCACTTGGAGCCTATCCTTGAGCCATGTGCATGGGCTGCGTCTTCGAGTAGAAACAATCCTTTCTGATCACATATCTCTCTGATTCTTTCAATCTCAGGACAGATCAGTCCTCCAATGTGCACTGCTACGACTCCTCTAGTCCTCGGCGAGATTGCCCTCTCCACCGATTCTGCATTGATTGTCATTGTGCCTTGAGCAACATCGGTTATGACGGGTGTCCCGCCTGCAAAAACCACAGCAGCGCAAGTGGCCCCGAACGTATTGGTTGGGACTATCACTTGATCCCCTTGCTTCAAGTCATGAGCTCTAAGGGCGATCTCGAGTGCGCTTGTTCCTGAGTTTACTGCAACTGCATGCCGCACACCGACGATCTCTGCAAACTGCCGTTCAAAATCCTTGGTATATTCGCCAAGCGTCAATCTCCCCGAGGTCAATATGCTTTCAAGATATCGCTTCATCTGCTCAATGTCCTCTGACGAGAAGCAGGGCTTAGCCGGCGGTATTACATCAGATGACATCGCTGAAGTCCTCGATTGCGGCATTCCGTCCAAGTCACGAGATAAACCTTCTGTCGTCATGCAGGTCTTTTCTGAGATCTGCAACTTCATCGTTGTCGAAGTTGACTAACATTGGTCGAGGAATTCTTGTGATGGCCTACAGGTGGTGGAAATGGGCTCGTTCCCGTCTGTTGGTGCGGCGCGCAATCATTTCGATGTGTCGCCGAATACGATGTGCCTTATGGCCTGCTCTGCATCCTTAAAACTTGTCTTCTCTTCAGAGAAATCCGAGAATATTCGCGTAATATCTCCAGAGGCTACAGTCGCGGCGACAGACTTGCTAGCCTTATGGTACAGTTTTCTGACAAGTGGGGTTGAGAGGATGGTGTCCAAGGCCCTGCTTCTTTCGCGATACGAAAGCAGGGTCTCGAGAGGTCCCCTGTCTCCCCCACGTCTGGGATATAGCTGGGACATCAAGTCTAGGACAGAATCCGTGGCCTCGCTCGCACTGATCAGTCCATGCTTCAGTCTCACTAGGGCATCGACTGCCTTCACTTCGAGGTACCTTCGGGGATGCTGAGAAACCTGACGTTCTCTATAGAAGTAGAGGGGCTCGGCAATGTGTATCATTGGGAATTTCTTTGAGACCCGTATCCAGTAGTCATAGTCCTCAGACAACGCGATACTCGAGTCGTACTCGCCCACTACTTGCCTCACCGTTTTAGAATAGAGAAAGCATGGGCCAACATTGTTCCCTCTCGATAGTTCCGGGATGTCGGGCAACCGAACCAAGACCCTGTCCGACTGATCCTCGTGCGTGAACTTGAAAAAGTCGCAGTAGACAAAGGCACGGTCGTCGTCTCTAAGGGCTGACAACATCGTCTCGATGGCGTTCTCAGCATAGTAGTTGTCGTCAGATGTCCACGTGAGGAATCTCCCCGTAGCTCGGGCGAACCCAGTGTTTAGTGCGCACGAAAGACCCAAGTTTATCTCATGTCTGACATATGCCATTCTCCTGTCACTGATCGACTGCAAACGATCGCGGATGTTCTCTGTGGAACCGTCGTCCACAACTATCAGTTCAAGATTTGGATATGTTTGATCCAGGCAACTCATTATGGATTGGCATATGTATTGGCCGCCGTCATGCGTTGGGAGAACAATGCTGACCTTGGGCCCAGCATTACTCGACCTCCGCGCTTGCCTTGTTCCCGCGGTGTGCATTCCAACCACGGTCGAGGTCTGCATGAGAGAAGGACACCAATTCATCGTATCGTTTTCTTCTTAAAGACAACGACGATTCTGTCCGCAAGGTGTGGAAAAGAATAGCCTATGCAGGTGTTGGCTCTAGGGCTGAGCCCCTTGACAGCGGACAATCCGTATCCAAACCAATAGAAGTGATCCAATCCATGTTGTCTTCCCATTTCTTGTATCTGTGCGACTGAGTACTCCCTGTAGTGCATGACATCCTCAAGTTGAGGACGCTTGCCGGCTATGAGTCGGATTCTGTTGCGGAGGCACAGTCGATTAGGCGTGGAAATTGCCACGTATGGTGCACAATTTCTTGCACAGAAGTACAGGTATTCTTCAGGATTGCACAAGTGCTCCAAGAGCTGAAAGCTCACCACAAGGTCGTATTTGTGTTCGGTCTCGAATTCCTCAAAAGTGGCAGCGATCCTCCTGACTTTCGGATGTGGATAGGCCATCTCGGCCGTTCTGATGCTCTTCTCCGAGTAGTCTATCGCGTCGACCTTCTCCACGAAGTCGTACTCAGCCATTACTTGGTCGTGAAATCCGCAACCGCAGCCCACATCCAGTATGGTGGCAGGTTGAATCTTTCTGAACAATCTATCGACTTCGAATCTTCTCGAATAGTTCCACGCGTCTGAGACGTAGGTGTCCCACTCCTCTGTGATTAACTCATCGAAGAAAACCTTCTGATCTTTCATGTAGTGCTTGTATCTCTCATGAACGCGCGTAGGTCTTCCACCTCTGGACTAGTCCAGTCATTTTGGAATCTGCATGTCGAGTAAGAAGGAGACAATTCTGGAAGAGGACTTGCCATCTCCATAGGGGTTCAACCGCGTGGTGGCAGTTCCAGAGGCTGTCTGATCCCGAAGCAGTTTTGTAGCCTCTTCTACTATATGGTATCGGTTGGTTCCCACGAGTCGAGCAAAACCTGCTTCGACTCCTTCAGGACGCTCCGTGGTTTCACGCATCACCAAGACAGGTACACCAAGGCTTGGAGCTTCCTCTTGAATTCCTCCCGAATCTGTCAGAATCAGCCTTGATCGTTTCATCAAGTGTACCATTGAAAGATAGTCCAACGGTTCAATCAAACTCACATTCGATAGGTCTGACAAGGTCTCATGGACGGGCTGTCGCACGTTCGGGTTAAGATGCACGGGGTAGATGAAATGAAGCCCGCGGTCTTCAAACCGCGCAGCAAGCTCCTTGATGGCAAGGCAGATTTCCCGCAGCGGTCCGCCAAAACTCTCGCGGCGATGTGCAGTCACCAACACAAGCTGCTTCCCTGGGGGAAGAAACGCAAGAGGCCCCGAATTCCAGTCATAGGAATGTGCAGCAACGGCTAGTAACGCATCAATTGCCGTGTTTCCTGTGACAAATATCTTCTCGATAGGTACGCCCTCGGATAGTAGGTTTTGTCGGTTTCGGTCTGTTGGAGCAAAGAGTGCATCCGCTAAGTGATCAGCGATATATCGATTGATCTCTTCGGGATACGGCCCGTACTTGTCCCCTGTCCGAAGGCCTGCTTCGACGTGGCCAAAAGAGACTCTCTGATAGTAGCTCACCAAGGCAGCTACCAGGACTGTAGTGGTGTCCCCTTCAGCCAAAATCCAATCTGGTTTTGTCTCCTCCACAACAGGATCGAGACGAGACAGAAGCTTGGCAGTTAGCTGAGACAGCATCTGATCTGGTTCCATGACATCGAGGTCGTAGTCAGGACGAATATGGAAAAGATCCAAGATCTGATCTAGCATTTGTCGGTGCTGACCGGTAACACAGACAATTGGTCGGATCCGATCTGAGTGCTTTGTGAGTTCCATTATCACCGGGGCCATCTTAATAGCTTCAGGGCGCGTGCCAACCAATACGAGGACGTTTAGCATCTGTGATTCTCGCCACGTTTTGTGCCAATAGTCGCCAAGAGATATCCTTGATTACAGTTTTGCAAATTGCTCGGTGGCATGTCTCTCATCCAAGTGTAGAGTGACTTGCGTAAGGGGTGGTTCTCGGGAAGAAAGGAGAGAGCGTGGCTGGTTCCCACAGAATACTCGGATACTAGTCGTAGTCCGGCCGCTTCAAAGTCTTCACGCATCGAAATGAGAGGTATCTCTAGACCGTAGGGCCATACTCCCTGCTCTTCTTGATTAGTCTTCCCGGCTCTGTAAGCGACACACGAAGCATTGGGGACGAGGGTGATCACCTTACCCGAAGTGGCTCTGGCCATCTCCCGAAGCATCAATCGCCGTTCCTCCGAAGTGAAGTGCTCCAATAGTCCTGAGCTCCAAGTGCAATCAAAAGCATCATCGGCAAAGGGCAGTGGATGCATCGCATCAGCTAGCTTCGTTTCGATTTGCGCGTCCAGTTCGCGAGCACATCGCCTAATGAACTCCAAGCTGTCGGGACTAAAGTCCAAAGCTGTCACAGTGCGGCCTGCTAGTGCCAATTGCAGCGATATCTCTCCGGTACCGGAGCCGATCTCGAGAACTCGTTCTCCTGGGGCTGTGTTGAGAAGAATAACTTGTCCCCATTCAGAGATCTTGTTGCGACGAACCCGATTCACAAGCGCCTCTCGATTGTGCTCTGACAACAGCACTCTAGTCCACTGCGGAGCTGAGAGTCTAGATCGTTTCCTAGCACGAAACGTAATCATTGATTGGTCAAATGCACCCCCAGAGCCCACGGATTCGACTCTCACGTCATCGCATCCCCTGTTCAGCATTGCGCGCATTTCTGTTGCATCAGGTCGCCATTGCCATGAAGTCTTTCGCTGTGCCCCATGAGGGTACCGTCCGACCACGATAAGCACCTGCCCTCCTGGCCTTGTCACGCGGATCATCTCAGCGACAGCTGCTTCTGGATTGGCAGAATAGGTCAGAGCCCCCACGGAAAACACAACATCGACACTGTTCTCCGGAAACGGAATTGACTCCAAGGAACCATGGGAAACACAAAGATCTTGGAAGTTCTTTGGAACAGCGGTACCAGAAAGCGGAAGGGCACTCATCTCAGCATTTGGATATGCCCCACGGAGCAGTGCTGAGAACGGTTTCTTGGCACAACCAGCTTCTAGGAGGCGGTCACCAGGCCTTAGTGTCGATAGTATTACCTGTAATAGACCATCGGTCTCGGCCTCAGAAGGAATGGCATCTGGATTCCGTTCGACGAACGATGCTAGTCTCAGCATGTGAGCGTCTAGGTAGAACTTCGTCGCCCATGACAACTCCACGTTTGAGAAGTACGAAGCTTTCGGACCGTAGCTTCCGCGAAAGCCGCCTGAAGGCGTCTGGTGCTCGTCCAACCAGTCCATCGCTTTGTCACCAGTACACCGGTCCCCAATCTTGTACCAACAAAGGGCCAGCTGAGCGAGGCCAGGGGTGCAGACCCACGGTGCATTCGGCAAGCCACGGACAGAACCATCAGAAGCCTGCTCTCCGCGCAGAGCATCCAGCAGGGGTTTCGCCATGTCAGTCCGGTCGAGTTCTATCAAGGCCTCCAATTCATAGCCGAGAAAATGAGTCAGGTTTCGTACCTGCAAGGTGTCCTTCTGCGTTAGATAGTACTGGAGGCATCGCTCGGCGGCGACGCGGTATTGTGGTTCGTGGAGAACTTCTGCAGCTTGGAGTAGAGGCGGAAGCACGTACAAATGAACGCTCTCCGGTATGGCGCCCGAATAGCATGTGCGAAATCCCTTACGACCGCCCCCAACCATCTGCGAGAGAATATACGAAGCCGCACGGCGGCTGGCTTCCAGAGTCCCCGGCACAGGTCCTTCTGGTGCAAGTAAGCCTCGGAGAACCTGGCCTGTGTCAAAAACGTAGGGCAACCCTTCAGAGCTTGCGTATGATCCGTCTGCCCTTTGAATGCACAGTAGCCAGCGGACCAGTCTAGTTGCGAACTCTCTCTCACCATACCGGAGTAGCGTAGGTACAAGGTAGCCAGTGACTTCTGGGTAGGCATCGGCATAGCCGGAATACACTAGAATGCCCCCCGTATCGCTCTCATGAGCACGAAGCCATTGAATCGCACGTGATGGTTGTGGCAGAGATCGCAGGACGCTAGACTCTGGCGATATGTTCATACAAGTGTGCATAGGGCGAACGCGGCGCATCTTTTGTCTGATGATGCTTCTGGTCCGAGTTGCGAGTCGAAAGTCACCCATGGACATCAATGTGGGCTCTTCTGTTGTACAATCAAATAGTCCTTATGCTCACTCTAGGACATCCCATCACCGTTGCTATTTGCCTTCACAAGGTGGCTTCCGCAGGATAGGGAAGACACAGTTGGCGTCGAAGCGCGCCTTCTCGTCAACAATGGTCGAATGGTTTAGTACCGACTATTCTCCGGGCAAGGGCAAGCGACATACTTTGTACAGTGCGTCAGAATGTCGACTGTCTCTCTCTCGTAGGCGTGAACCCACACTGTCGCTGATTCGTCGGTCGTCTCTGCGTACTTGATCTGTGATGCACAAGTTCGATAACATAGTCGCTATGTCGAATCGTCTCGAGGTCTTGGATGTTTAGACCTCGCAGTTCCGCCTCGTCGTCCAGATATGGATCCCAAACATTAACCTTGTATCCGCGTCGCTGCAATTCAAGTGCCACGGTTATGGCAGGAGAATTGCTGAATTCATCAACATCCGGCTTGTAGGTTAGCCCGATTATCCCGATCGTTGTGTGGGAAGGTTTCAATCCTTTTGATTCGAGTTCAGATTGAATGTGGTCAGCTGCTACGATAGGCATGTGGTCATTGACAATACGCGCCGTTTGCACCAAGCGTGAGTATTGAGGTGCAATCTCGACAAGGAACCATGAGACCACCGGAACGCAGTTTCCCCCTACTCCGATTCCAGGTTGGTGGATGGTGACACGAGGATGTTGATTAGCTAGGTGAATGGCTTCCTGAACGTCCACTCCAAGCTGCCGGCAGATTTGGCTGAACTCATTGGCAAGTGCAATGTTCACATCACGAAAAGCGTTCTCCATGAGCTTGCATAGCTCAGCGGTGGTCGCGTCGGTACGCAAAATTTCGCCGGAAACCCAGGTGAGATACAATTGGGCTGCTCTGGCCGTGGCTTCCGGAGTCGTTCCTCCGACAATTCGCTTGTTCTCAACGATTTCTGTTAGGACCTTTCCGGGCATGACCCGTTCTGGACAATGAACCAGATCGTAGTCGCATCCGTGTTTGAGTCCAGTTCGCTCGAAAATGGTGAGTCCCACAAGCGTCTCACATGTCCGAGGAGGTACTGTGCTCTCGACTATGACCATGTTCCCTTTTCGCAAACGAAGTGCAAGATTCTCAATGGCGGATTTCACGTGGCGTAAGTCCGCCTTCTTTTCCGCGGTGACGGGGGTCGGAGTCGTGACGATGTAGACGTCTGCTAGGGGTACGTCAGTGCTCGCGCGAAAGCGTCCTGATTGCAGTGCCTGAACATAGTAGTCGTACAGACCGGGCTCTCGAATGTGGAGATGGCCGTCGTTAAGTCTGCCCACGATGGTCGGGTTCGTGTCCACACCCGTAACAGCGAACCCGGCATGCGCAAAGACCAAGCCCGTCGGAATACCAATGTGCCCCAAGCCAATGACGGCGATATGTAGACTCCGATTTTCGACTTTGTCGTGAAACTCCGTGGAAGATCTCTTTTCATTGATCAAAGACAATTCCCCATATTCAATCGAACATCTAGTCGGAAGAGCAGTGGCTTCTTAATACTTCCTCGTAGAGGTGTGATTCTCGTTTCGAGATCAATCGATAGTCCCAGTTCCGTAATGCTCGATCGCGGCATGCTGCACGGAGGAGTTGGCTCTGGTGAGGATCGTTCAGTCGATCTTTCACGCTCATGATGCCTTGCGCAATAGACTCTGGATGCGAGGGATCTACCAGTGCGCCTACCTCCTGGGAGATGATCTCGTTTGCCGGCGGCTGATCGCTTGTGACACAGGGCTTGCCACAGGCCAAAGCCTCGATGAGAGGTATCTGAAATCCCTCAAATAGGGAGGGGCCGACATACATGTCCGCCATCTGATACAGAGAAGGAAGCTCTCTGTTCGGTACACTCGCTCTGTGGTGCCATTCAGAGGCCTGCAAATGAGACATCGCCCCCCGAAGATAGCCGTTCATTTGCCTCCCACCGCATATCTGGAGGTCGATCTTGAAGCTCTGTTTCCTCAGCAAGGCAAGTGCTTGCGCTATCCCGTGAATATTCTTCTGTGGTTCCAGGCGTCCGACAAAGAGTACTCGGATGAATACTGGGTCATAGTTGTATTGCGGCGCCGGTCTGAATCGTCTAGTCGAGACCCGATTGCCTAGAATAACCAGTTTCCTAGGCTCGACCCCAGCTGCTTCGCATGCATCTTTTAGTGCTTTGGACATGCAGATGACGCGATCAGCTCCGTTCAGTTCGGCCGAGATCCTGTCCACACGTATCAATGTCTCCACGATCTCTTGTCCGGATGGCATCAGTGCACGCTCACGATGACTGGAATATTCAGTGCTCGAGCGGCCTCAATGGTCATTCGACCGCAGGTCGTATCATAGGCACGCAGGATGCCAACTCGATGCTTTCGACAAACCCGGACAATTTTGGAAGGGCTCGCCGAGCCGTGGACATAGAATGGATAGCCCCAGTCTAGGATGCGCGTGCGAGAAGCCTTCCGTTGGAAATAATGGACCTCAGCAAACATGAGAAGGGGATTGTAGTAGGGCGCAAGCCAGTCGTAACCAAGTCGCACATAGCCTAACACTTCGTATCCTCCCACAACTCCTAGCACATACCGTTTGGAGGCGGTGCCCCCTTCCAATGCGTTCTCGTGTCGACCGGTTTCCTCAAGGGCGTGCTGCCGAATCTCGGGGAAGTGCCGCCGCGTCTGCAGATAAACGGCTTCACTTTCTAGCCAATCTCGCATTCCCTTCAGGAGGGCATAGGCACGTTTTTCTCTCATTGCGCCTGGTCACTTCGATCGTACCTAGGGAAGACGACACTCGAAGTAGAAATCACTACACTGCGAGGGTAGGAGCCGAGACATGAGTTGCAGTAACTTGAATCCCCATTTTCGCTTCGTCATTGAGTAGTAGAGGCGGTCACTCCCAACGTAGAAAGCCTCATGCATCACGCTATCGATCACAAAACCCGCCCGCAGGATCTTTCGTCGTATTTGTGTCTCAGCATAGAAGTGCACATGATCGGTCTGGAATGATGTCCCCTTTCGGAGCCTTGACCATCGTTGGAGTGCACTTCCTTCATTGGGAGTTCCAAGAATAAGGGTTCCTCCGGGCCGCAGCATTTCGCGCATGGCATGCAAGAGTCCGTCGTCGTCCTTAACGTGTTCCACCACCTGGTTGAGGAGAATGATGTCAAAAGGTTCTTCCGTCTTCAGGTTTGCAAGATCGCGGTGGAGTATGTGTGCCTGAGGGACAACCTGTCTCGCGCGCTCGACGCGAACCGGGTTGAAGTCCGCTCCCGTAAGGTCAAGGTCATCGATGTTGCTCAGCCGAGCAAGCCAGTAGCCATCTCCACAGCCCGCGTCAAGCAAACGCAGTTTTGGCCCCAATCTTGCTCTTGCTCGCTCGATGCAGTCTAGAAGATATCGGTATCGTTCTTGGTAGATGAGTCGAATCGATGGTTTCTGTGCCCACTCCAAGTGACTTTCGACGTACCAAGGATTGCGCCTTGCGATCTGCTCGGCCACGACCCCACTTGTGGAATGTGACTCGTCGCGATAATCCATGAATGACTCTGCTCCGATGAGTTCGTTGTATGTTAGTCGGGCGCATAATTTGACTCTTCTTATACGCCGTGGATTGCGATATGTCCTTACTGGAGGAGTACAACTAGACTGATGAATCTCTCAGCAGATCTTTGTACATATCAGGATGTGACGAAACGCAAAGTTGCGCAATAGCCCTAGTCCACTGAGACGTTGATCAAGCATTCGGTCGCCGACTTCATGCTCTAACAATCGTTTCCAATACCGATGAAGAAATGGTCGAAGCCAAACTGGTCTATTACCCCAAAGTGGTAGCGTTTGGAGTGCAATATCATCTTCAACTGCAAAGCCTGCAGCTGACAACATTCTATGAATCTTGATCAATGGTATGTGGCATGGCGTCGCCAATTCTGGATAGGCTCTGCACACAATCGTGTTGAGCGAGTGTAGCACTCCGAATTCCAGGATCGCAACTCCGCCAGCCACTAGCACGCGGGCACACTCCGTCACAACGTGGTTCACCATTGGCACATAGTAGAGAGAGGAAAACGAGAATAACAAAGAAATGCTGTCGCTTCTCACTGGGATTCTGCGCGCGTTGCCGACGCACAAGCAGATATTCATCTGTCCCGCCGAGGCGACCCGTCTTCGGGCAGCAGCAATCAGCTCTGGACTGAAGTCTACGCCAACCATTTGGTCTACGCTGGGAGCCAATGGAATCAAATAGTCTCCGGAACCACAGCAAAGATCAAGCACACATCCAGAATGGTAGAAGCCGCGGACTAGGCTGAGGCGAAGATTGGTCAACTTCGCGAAGTAATCCGAAGCAGGGAGTTTCGCGTGACCAAGATCTTCTCTGGCGTAGAATGTCCTGTACTTCTGGTGCTGCTGTTGCTCGGTATCGCGATAGTCAGCGTATTCAGGACGGTGTTGTTCTCTGCTCACCAGAGGTTGTCACCAGAACAGCGCGTTGTGTAGCCTCAGCTACATAGGTGATCTGTTGTGAGCTCAAAGAAGGACGAACTGGCAGATTGAATGCACGTTGGTAAATGGTCTCAGTCGTTGGTAGAGCACCTCGCGAGTACCGGCTACCACAATCGCGAAGATGTAGCGGGGTGTACATTGTCTCCGTTTCTATCCCCGCTCTCAAGAGTAGGGCTCTTGTGCGCTCGGCAGCTGGTGCAGTGTCGGCTAATACGGTGAACTTCGTCCGGACATTCGCGCCGTCCCTGCCGGGTACAGACAGTCCAGACACATTGCGAAGAGCTTTGATGAGAACGGTCGCGTTTCGTTGTCTAGCGCTTATGATTTCATCCATCCTCGCTAACTGGTAGCGCACCAATTGTGCGTCTAACGAGCTCATTCGGCTATAGGAATAGGCGGACTCGAAGGAGCTTACAGGCATCTGCGGCAAATTCCAAAGCATGCGAAAACCAGTACGTTGGTATGCGCTCATGATGAAGGCAAAACGAGCACGCACGTTGGCCGGGTTTTCCTGTCCAAGTCTCGCCTTCTCGCGGCGAACGAAATCGAGGCCTGTTCGAGCGACGAGCATGCCTCCGGCCGTCGCCGTCAGGTTCTTGCCTAGGCCAAATGAGTAGATAGCCATTGGTGCTTTTGCACCCCAAGGTTGATTCTCGCATCGCCCGCCCAGTGCTTGGCAGAGGTCTTCAATCACAACAGCACCGTTTTGGTGTGCCACACGGGAAACCGCGTCCACTTCGCGTGCATACTTCCCACCAAGATGCACCACAACAACCGCAAGCGTCTTGGAACACAAATGCGGGGCCACAGTCGCCTCAGTCAGGTTGAGGTCTTCTCCAATATCCGCAAATACTGGGACGAGATCGCATTGGATTATAGGATCGAGTAGTCCACGGCAAGAGTATGCTGGGACAACTACTTGGTTGCGCTTGATCTTGTCCTCGCGTAGAGCCCGCAATGCCAACTCCAGAGCGGTCCTGCCGCTGCTCGTAGCTACCGCAACCCCGTTCAACCCAAAACCGTCGAGAAAGTGAGTTTCCAGATCGTCTGTTTCCGACTTGCCATGTGTATGATCGGCACCGGACCATTGCATCCCCGCTTGAATTTCTTCGTACTTCCAGTACGGTTGCAGGAAAGGAATCAGATGGCCACGGGGTAGAAGATGGGCTCGTCGAAGCGCGGTAAGTCCAGAGTGTATCCTGCGCCGCGACCGTGACGAAAGTCGATCTATCTCACTCAGCCGAGAGGTACAATTGCGACGGCGTTGATCGACATTCAATTGCTTAATCTCTCATCTCGACAGATGCCTTCTTGATCGAGGAACTGTCTGTTTCTCAAACGGACAACCGATACAAGAGCTTTCCCAAATGGCGCCGAACGGAGCGCGGAAGCATGTGTGACGCAGCTCTAATGTAGGGCGGTGGACACCGATCGAATAGCGTGATCTCTCCCCGATAGAAGCGATACAACTCTCCACCAAACTTGCTCTTGAACGTCGTGAGACCCCTAAGCTTCCCCTCCATTGCATCAGGGAACACTTCGCCAATTTCGTACCAGTCGCAATCATCTTCCTTTGCCCCAACTAGGGCGTTCCAGAAAAGCAAGTAGTTCACACCCGATCTAAGATGGCCTGTCTCACAGCATCCCGACCAGTATTGCGAGCCGTTGCGGAATCGTGCGCAATTGTGGAAGGCCACGGGTCGATTGTTAGAGTCTCGTGCCATCCAGAGAACTGCGTGACCTCGCATCGCCATATTTGCAATTGCTTCGAAGTACACTCTGGGATGAGGTTTTGTTCCAGTGCGGCGGTAGGTCTCCATATGTACTCTGTAGTACTCGTCTATCATATCTTGCCAGTTAGTCCTTTCCACGGTGTATCCGGCTGATCGAGCCAATCTTACGCTTCGGCGTGCGTCATGAGTGAGATCCTTCCAAAGATCGGACTCTGGCTTGGAGAGGTTTGCTATGAGCGTATGTGTGGACACGTCGCGCCATCCAGCTGTAGCAAGCGGGTTGACGCCACGAATGTTCTGAATGTTGCTATGTGCCAAGGGCGGCAAAGAGAGGGAGAGTGATAGGACCCGTAGTTTCCTCTTGCGAGCCCAGTCTATGCTAGACTTTGTAAGTTCAGACAAAACGCGCTGACGAGATTCAAGCGGCATTTCTCGAGTGCAGAACGGTCCAGCTGAACCCATCATGATCGAGAAGGCACGATTGCATGGTTGACCGTAGCTTGACGCTGGAGCCAACTGAAGGGGGAAACCTCCCACCCGCCTCCCATTTTCCTCTGCGATGAAGTAGTGGTTCTCGAGTGACCACACTCGCGCGGTCGTCTCTACCCATTCCCACAGATGCCAAAGCCAAATATCGTCGGAGTCGTTCATTAGCACATTCCATTCTTGTTCAGACACTGTTGCCGAATCGGATATCTTCATGACTGTTGCCGCCGTATCTGGGGTTCACGTCAATATATGACGGGGCCTATTTGGCAGCACAGGCCCTCAAACGGCTCTCTTGAGCCCAACCGTGATAGGAGCTCAAGACGGAGCGTTATTAAGTCGTTTTGCCTCGATCACAGGTTCGTGGTTGAAGTGAGAGTCTGCGTGATAGCCCCCTTCGGTCTACATGAAGACCGCGGCGAGGCGATCCACATGAGAGAAGTACTTGAAGAAATGGCCAGGAGGTCGCATTCGATAACGTACATCGGATTAGGCCAGCGACCTAGTCGGTCCTCATCGGTCCGCGAGTACGCGGTCCCGTTCCCTAGGATCAGAAGGATCTGGTGGCCAATGTTTGCCGTGGTATCAGTACTGTACGGAGCCTTTCTTGATCTCGCCTACGGATTCGATCTCTTCTACTTTCGAGACATCGTCACACCGTTCTTTGCAGAGATTCTGCTGAGGGCACCATTTGGAAAGGCGGTTGTAATCGAGGTTAATGGAATCTTCTCCGAAGAAATTGTGCGGATTGGAGGACTCGGCCGAAAGATCAGTGGGCTCATACGCCGATTTGAGAAGCATGTGCTGAGAAACGTGGACTTGTGCGTGTGCGTATGCGAGTGGCTAGCAAGAGAAGTCATCACGAGAGGCGTGGATCCAAGCAAAGTCATCTTGATGCCCAACGGAGTCAACCCACGGGCGTTTGATCTCGATAATAGCGGCAGCAGAGCGATTGAGAAATATGCGCTCGCGAGTCGAAAGGTCATTGTTTTCGTAGGCAGTTTCACAGGTCAACACAACGTGTCACTGTTGATCAATGCAACAAAGTTGGTCACAGAGCGGAGAAGTGATGTGAAGTTGATGTTGGTGGGCGACGGTCCGACTAGGAAGAACTTGGAGGCGTTGGTGAAGTATCAAGGGATCCAGCACGTCGTCGTCTTTACGGGGAGAGTGCCCCATGAGAAAGTGCCTGAACTGTTGGCCGCTTCTCACGTAACGGTCGTTCCGCTGACGCGCACTACTACGGTCCAAGAAATGATTCCTCTCAAGATTCTCGAGTACTGGGCAATGAAAAAACCGGTCGTAACCACTCGCACAGGTGTCGATGGGATACCGGAAGCACATGACGGAGAAAATGTCTTAATCGTCGAAGAAGATGCCCGATCGATGGCAGAGGGCATACTGTCAGTACTGGGCGATGAAAGGCTTGCGAACAAGTTGGGTGAGAATGGTAGAAAACTGATCGAGGAAAGATACAACTGGGAAAACATAGTCAGCCAAACACTGCCGATTCTAGAGGAGAAATTGTCAGCACAAGGCAGGCTAGTCGGATGAAGATACTGATGGTCAACTCGACCTATGGAGGAGTAAGCGGATCCGGAAGAGCCGTAAAACTGCTTTCGAAAGAGCTACTGAAAAGAGGGTTGAAGATCGATCTGCTGACTGAAAGAACCTTGGGCAGCCTCAGAGTCCCGAAACTGAGATCACTTTCGTTTGCCCTGCTTGCGAGGCTCAAAGAGAAAGAAAAATACGATGTCATCCATGTCCATAACCCGAAGTTGTCAATGGCGGTGGGAGGCCGCTCAAACAACGTCCTCACAGTCCATGGAGATTTCCTAGCGGAGTTGCAGCGATTGTACGGCCAGAAGATGGCAACGATCCTCAACGGATGGTTCAGCTGGGAGCGTAGAAAATTCAGGACCATCACATGCGTTTCGCCATACTGGAGCCAACTCAGAGGATGGATGTATGTTCCCAACGGATTGGACTTGGGCACAATCGCTGCAATCGCTCCTTCAAGGGAACGCTCCATCCTGTTTGTGGGCAGGAAAGACAGGATCAAAGGATACGACATCTTTGAGCAGGGTGTGAAGAAGACCAAATACCAGTACAGGATGTTTGGTGTGAACGAAACGGTCTCATGGGAAGAGGTCATCGCACGCATGAAGTCTGCGTACTGTCTCGTGCTACCAAGTGAACACGAAGGAATGCCATACGTGATCCTAGAGGCATTCGCCTGCGGCTGCCCGGTCGTAGCGACAGATCTCCCGACACTTAGAAGCTTTGGAGAGGGCGCGATACGATTCTTGGAGAAGAGGGATGCGAGATCTGTTGAAGAGGCAATCGAGGAAGTCACAGGAGACCAAGGCCTTTGGCAGACCCTGCGAAGCGAAGGGTTGGAGAAAGCCAAGCAGTACGACATCAGGAAGGTGGCAGACCAGTACATGTCAATCTACAAGCAGACACGAGTCGGCGGCTAGCGTACCGGGATGGGAGAACCAAGACGAGTTCTCTTTAGGAAAGTTGGAAGAGCCGAACCGGGGCTAGAAATTCAGTTCTCTTTTCGGGGAACCCACGTATCCACCCTTTAGGAGCGTCAGGAGCTTCTTCTCTAGATCATCTAGTGCTGCCTTGTCCGAATCCGACAGAAGACCGTCAGTCTCCGCTATCTTGCGCAGCATCCTCAAGGTGATCAGCGTCGCGGGTGTCATGACCTCCATGGACACGCCAGGCGGAAGCTTGTAGTTGTAGGGATTCGCCTCGACTCCTATGTCCAGTTCACTGCTGAAGAGCCCACTCCGCTTCAAATGTACCCATCCGATAACAACCGCCAGCGGAGCTCCAAGGACAGTCGCCAGGACGGCAAACCCAACAAAATGCGGAAAGATATCAAGCAATGGAGGCATGTTCTTGATCGCCAGATAGTAGACAGTTACTAGAGTTGAAGCGTATCCGAGAACGAAAGTTAAGTAAGTCCCGTAACCCAGCCTGAAATAGTACCACGATCGGTAGATCCATTTCGGGTTTGCAAGATCCTGAAGCTTCATTTTCACAATTCTCGATTTCCCCTGAATGTGTCTCATAGATAAACCATCACCTCAGTCAGGCCAGACCCTCAAGGGTGATCAGGGGATTGGTGAAAGCCCAAACCCCTAGACAGAAGCTAAGGAATGGCGGGCTGGAAAGAGTCAAAGAATACGACATCAAGAATGTCGCTGAACAGTACCTAGCAGTTTACAGAGAAGCGATAGACGGGAGTCTTCCGTAGGTTAGGACGCAAATGCGATGACGTCGGTCCTGTCCGATTCTCCGCTTTGAAGGTACTCAGCACTGCAGTCACTTGAGTATCCGTCGATCGCTAACGTGGCTCAAGGCTATCTTGAGATTGATTATCCTGAGACCCTCAATCCTAGTCAGATCGCCTGAGCGGCGTTCGTTCGGAACCGTTTAAGGCCATGAACATGCAAGATAAGCATCAGCCATACACTAGGGCCGAGGGTACTTGAATGGAAGACGTTCAGTGCATTTTCTGCAAGAAGTCCACGGACAACGTTGTGATAGAAGAGAACGGATACAAGGGGAGGAAATGTCCGGAATGTGGGCTCATCTATGTGTCTCCTCGACCGACACTTCGTGAAATCCAAGAGCTGTATCGCCTCGACCGGCAGGCGACGTCAGCTCACCAGCAAGTTTTCGGCACTTTGTCGAAGCGGCTCTACGCACGGCACCACGTTCGGATGATCAGAAGGTTCTTGCAAAGGGGCTCCATTCTAGAGCTTGGTTCAGGGACGGGGGAATTCTTGGATGAAGCGAGGAAGGAAGGGTTTGATGCGTATGGGGTTGAAATCAATCCCCGCCTATCCAGGTTCATAGACGAAGAACTCTCAATACCGTGCGAAAACCGCCCTCTCGACTCGTCTCTCTTTGGTGACAAGAAGTTCGATATAGTCTATCATTGTGACGTCCTTAGCCACTTCTATGATCCGTTGTCAGAGTTCATGCAGATCAACACGAAGCTGAGAGACGGGGGCTTGGTCGTATTTGAGACTGGGAATCTAGGTGACGTAGATCTGCGATTTTATGGGTGGTATCCGAGTTTTCAATATCCGGATCACTTGTTCTTCTTTTCTGTAGACAACATTGTGGACTTGCTTTCCAGAACCGGTTTTCAGCCTTTGAGAGTATACTCGTTTTGTATTCTGCCACAGCTGTTTTTCTTGAAAGCTGTGAGCTACTTCACAGGATCTCAAACTAGGAACACGGTGAAAGAGAGGAACGCTGTACTTTCCTCTGGCAACGGTGAGGCGAACGTGTTCAAGAGAGTCGCGAAGGACGCCTTGTCATGCGTCCTGTATCTTGTTCGTTACAAGTTGGGGGCACTATTACATATGAAGACCACAATGCCACAAACAATAGTTGTCGTTGCCAGAAAGAAAGTCGATGCTGGCATGGCAGGCACGCTCCGAACAAGGAGTTGTGACTCGGGGCGATCGTCATTGCTGCAATAGGAGTGACGAGTAATGTTAGTTTCAGACTTGGGTTCGGGATTCCCTGGTTCTTGACTTATCGCTTGGACTTGATGAGTACCGAGAGATCAAATGTGCTTTGTGAGATGTTCGCTTCCTGCCTAGATCTCGGTGAAATCCTTATAAGATATGAGCTATCCCTCGCGAGCTAAGTTAGGTCTACGGTGGAAGGCTGGCTGTTAGCCGTAACGTGTATGCGTGTAGGCCGACGCTCCTTTTCCCTGTCCTAGCGTAGAACGACTGTGACGCGAGGTGAATCTGTTAATGTCCGAGGAAACAGGATCCGGTGGTAGATCCTTCAACAAGCCAGTTGAAGAGGGCAAAGAGTACGAGGTTGACATCAAAGAGACCAGCCGCAGAGGCGACGGTGTCGCCCGCGTGGAAGGCTTCGTCATCTTCGTCCCCGA